>Ga0256913_10001178_pt1 | contig 13515 bp, 11 predicted proteins | sample Axial_MatmetaG_FD_185970 | JGI IMG/M metagenome (GOLD analysis project Ga0256913, IMG submission 185970) | Deep-sea worm associated microbial mat communities from Axial Seamount, Juan de Fuca Ridge, Pacific Ocean - Axial_Mat | ecosystem: Environmental > Aquatic > Marine > Oceanic > Microbial...
AGAAGATAGAGGTGAATTGGCAAAAAAATTGTGTCATCGTCAAAATGGTGTTGGTGCTGATGGTCTTGTAGTGCTACTGCCTCACCAAGAGTATGACTTTGAGTGGGAGTTCTATAACTCTGATGGAAGTGTGGCAAATATGTGTGGAAATGCAAGTAGAGCTGTAGCACACTATGCCCACGAAAAGGGAATATCAAAAGATAATAAATCTATCTTTCTAACTGGTGCAGGGGTTATAACTGCTACCATTAATGGGTTATATATAGTTAGTGATATGACAGAACCGATTATAGAGCAGAAAGAGATAGAGGAGTTTGGATATAACTGGTGGCTTATAGATAGTGGCGTACCTCATCTTGTAAGTTTTAGAGATAATATAGATGATTTTAATATTAAAGAGATGAGAGAGTTACGATATAGATATGATGCAAATGTGAATATATATAGTGTAAAAGATAACAAGCTATTTGTAAGAACTTATGAGAGAGGTGTTGAAGATGAGACTCTAGCTTGTGGAACTGGAATGGTAGCCTGTTATATAAAATCCCATAAAGAGGAGTTAGTTGGAGATATGACTCCTGTATTTCCTAAGAGTGGAGATGAGCTATATGTCAGTTATGAGAATGAGATATATAGGTTTGGTGGGCAAGTAACAAAAACTTTTATAGCAGAGACGCTAATATAAGCATTATCTAAGGGGTAGAGTAGTAATATTTTACCCTAACTTTAAGTGATCGCGTAGCTCAGTTGGTAGAGCACTACCTTGACATGGTAGTGGTCGTTGGTTCAAGTCCAATCGTGATCACCACTTCTAATAAAAATTAATACCATTACACTTAACTATATATTTATGATATAATAATATCTTTACTTAAATATAAAAAGGTCTCTTTATGAAATTAAACTCAAAGATATATGTAGCTGGTCACAATGGATTAGTTGGGAGTGCCATTGTGGCTAATTTGAAATCAAAAGGTTATACAAATATAGTTGGTCGAAGCCACAAAGAGCTAGATTTACTTGATGGTAGTGCTGTTGCTAAATTCTTTGAGGAGGAGAAGCCTCAATATGTAATTTTAGCAGCTGCTAAAGTTGGTGGAATTATTGCAAATAATATATATCGTGCAGAGTTTATATATGAAAATATTCAGGTTCAAAATAATGTAATACATCAAAGTTATCTAAATGGAGTTGAGAAGCTTTTATATTTAGGCAGTACCTGTATATATCCTAAAGATGCACCTCAACCTATGAGTGAAGATGTGCTTTTAACATCTCCATTGGAATATACTAATGAGCCTTATGCTGTTGCTAAAATTGCAGGAATTAAGATGTGTGAGAGTTATAATATTCAATATGGTACAAACTTTATATCTGTAATGCCTACAAATTTATATGGTCCAAATGATAATTTTGATTTAGAGAAGAGTCATGTACTACCTGCTTTAATTAGAAAAATTCATTTAGGAAAAGCACTAGAGGATAGTAACTGGGAGGCAATTAGAGCCGATTTAAACTCTCTACCTATCGAGAGTATCAATGGAGATAGCTCTAAAGAGGATATTTTAGCTAAATTAGATAGTTATGGTGTTCATATATCAGATAATAATATAGTTCAAATTGAAATTTGGGGTAGTGGAAAACCTAGAAGAGAGTTTCTATGGAGTCTTGATATGGCAGATGCTTGTGTCTTCTTGATGGAGAGCAGAGATTTTAAAGATACCTATGATAACAGCTCTAACGAGATTAGAAATACACATATAAATATCGGTACTGGAATAGATATAAGTATAAAAGAGTTAGCCAATACTATTAGAGAGAGAATAGGATTTAATGGTGAGTTATATTTTAATAGAGATAAACCAGATGGTACAATGAAGAAACTTACAGATGTAACAAAATTACATAATTTAGGTTGGAGACATAGAGTTGAACTTCGTGATGGTATAGATAAGCTATATAATTGGTATCTCCAAAAGAGCTAATAGATTATGATAAAACTTACAGAAGATAAAAAGAGACTACTCTCAAACTTTTTTTCACTCTCTGCACTACAGGGGGTTAATATGATACTACCTCTAGTTACTCTTCCATACTTGGTTAGAGTCTTGGGTGTTGAGAATTTCGGTTTAGTAAATTTCTCTCTATCTATTGTAATGTTTTTTAACATTTTAGTCAGTTTTGGATTTGGATTATCTGCGACAAGAGAGATTTCTATACATAGAGAAAATCATCAAAAAGTCACAAATATCTTCTCCTCTGTCATAACTATACAGATTTTTTTAGCAATTTTATCTTTTTTAATTTTATCACTTTTAATATTTTTTATAGATATTTTTAGAAAAGATGCAATGTTATATTATGCCTCTTTTGGAGTAGTTATAGGTACAGTTCTCTTTCCAACTTGGTTCTTTCAAGGAATGGAGAGAATGAAGTATATAACATATATCAATGTATCATTTAGAGTTATCTTTACTGCTCTAATATTTGTATTTGTTCAAGAGGAGAGTGATTATATCTATGTACCTATCTTAAACTCTATGGGTGCTATTTTAGGTGGTATATACTCACTATTTGTGATATATAGACTCTTTAAAGTTAATATTATTCTGCCAGATATTAATATAATAAAAGAGCAGTTTATAAGTAGCTATCACTTCTTTCTATCGAGAGTAGCAAATGATGGAAGTAGATACTATGCAACTGCTGTAATTGGTATATATTTCGGAAATATAGCCGTTGGGTACTACTCTATGGTAGAGAAGCTATTCTTTGCATTTATGAGTCTAGGAGGTATCGTCTCCCAAACTATATATCCATATATGAGTAGAACACAAGATATTAAATTCTTTAAAAAGATATTTACATCTATCACTCTATTGGCTATTATAATTTTAATACCTCTTCTATATTTCAATAGAGAGTTGTTATTATTAGTCTTTAATGTAGAGGATATAATGCTATCAAATATCTTTCTTATAGTATTTAGTGGTTCAATATTTGGAATTATGAGTGCATTGGTTGGCTATCCACTACTGGCAGGATTTGGACATATAAAATATGCAAATAATAGTCTAATCTATGCCTCTTTTATATATCTAATAGCAATATCTATCAGCTCTATGATATTTCAAGATATATATCTAGTGGCATTCTCTATTGTAATTTATGAGTCTACAGGGCTTATCTTTAGAGGGTATTATATAAACAGAGAGAGACTACTTAAAGAGGAGAGAGTATGCAAGGATTGATGTTAGCAGCAGGGAGTGGGAGTAGATTAGGTAGGTATACAAAAGAGAATACAAAATGTATGCTAGAGATAAATGGTAAAACTCTAATAGAAGAGGCTTTAGATAACTTAGAGAGTGTTGGGATTACTAGACTCATATTGGTTGTAGGATATAAAAAAGATAACCTAATAGCACATATAGGAGATAGATATAAGAATATAGAGATAGAGTATATTGAAAATCCAATATATAATAGAACTAATAATATATACTCTCTATTTTTAGCAAGAGATAGACTAGCCGAAGATGATACAATTCTACTAGAGAGTGATATTCTATTTGATAAGAAGATTTTAAAAGATTTAATAGATGACCCACGCAAATCGTTAGCTGTTGTAGATAAATATCAAGCGTGGATGGATGGTACCTCTGTATCATTAGATGATGAAGATAATATTTTAAACTTTTTTCCAAAAAAATCTTTTCGTTTTCAAGATGTGGATAGCTACTATAAAACAGTTAATATATATAAATTTTCAAAAGAGTTTAGCAAAAAAATATATATACCTTTTTTAGAGGCATACTCAAAAGCGATGGGAGATAATGAGTATTATGAGTCTGTATTAAGAGTTTTAACAATTCTTGATGGTCACGAATTGAGAGCTAAAAGGTTAAATGGCGAAAAGTGGTATGAGATAGATGATGTTCAAGATAGAGAAAATGCTAAGATAATATTTGCTCCAGATGCAAAAGAGAAACTGAAATTAATTCAGGCTAGATATGGTGGATATTGGAGATTTCCAGAGTTAAAGGATTTCTGCTATCTGGTTAACCCCTACTTTCCTTCAGTGAAAATGCAGGAGGAGATGAAGGCATATTTCTATGAGTTACTATCTCAATACCCATCTGGTCAATCGACCCAAAGGCTGTTGGCAGGAAAAATGTTCGGGGTTGAGGCAGAGAATATAGTTGTAGGGAATGGAGCATCAGAGATAATTAGAGCTCTAGGGGATATTTTAGATGGTACATTCGGATTAGCATTTCCAACATTTAATGAGTATCCAGAGAGTTTGGGATACGATAGAGTTATTAAATTTATACCCAATAATAAAAACTTCTCATATAATAGAGAGGATATGATTAAATTAGCAGATAGAAGTGATAATCTTCTACTGATAAATCCAGATAATCCAAGTGGTAATTTTATTCCCAAAGATGAACTTATACTTTTAGCTAAAGAGTTGAAAAAGATGAATAAGATGTTTATCTTAGATGAATCATTTGTAGATTTTTCAACTGATGGAGAGTCGGAGAGTCTCTTGAGAGAGGAGATATTAGATGAGTATCCAAATCTAATTGTTATCAAGAGTATCTCAAAAAGCTATGGAGTTCCTGGTGTAAGATTGGGGGTCTTAGCCACCTCAAATATAGATATTATGAGAAAAATAGAAGATGAAATTACAATATGGAACATAAACTCTTATGGAGAGTTCTTTCTACAGACTATAGGAAAATATAAGAGTGATTATGGAGAGGCGTGTAATAGAATAGCAAACGAGAGGGATAGATTTTATATTAATCTACAAGATATAGAGTTTTTAGATGTTATATACTCTCAAGCAAACTACTTTTTAATTAATATAAATAGTAGATTTAATGCAACAGAGTTAACAGAGATACTCTTAGAGAGATATGATATATATATAAAAGATTTAACAGGCAAGATAGGTTTTGAAGATAGGAACTCTATCCGTATCGCTGTAAGAGACTATGACGATAATAACTTTATAGTAGAGAAGTTAAAAGAGATATGATGCAGAGAATAGAGAGAGTTAAAGGGGATATATTATTTCAACCAAAAGAGTTTATATTAGGTTCAAAAATAATAGATATAGATATATCGAGAGATAATCTTTTAGAGTTTCAAAAGATAATGGATAGTGCAGATATTAAATTTACTCTGGCTTATGGAACTCTTCTTGGAGCTATTAGAGAGAATAACTTTATAGTTCACGATGAAGATATAGATGTGGCTATTTTAGATGAAGATAGAGATAATTTTCTAAATATTTTAGATAATTTTTTAAACAATGGTTTTAGCATAGGAAGATATGCAGATGATATTTTAAGCTTAATTCGCAATGGTGAATATATAGATATATATATATTTAGAAAAAAATCGTTTGGATATAGAGAGTTTGGAAATGAAAAGCTAAAAGAGAGATATTTAATAGATACTATAGAGTATAATTTTATAGGTAGCAGATTTAATATACCAAAAGAGTTTGAGAGCTATTTAATAGAGCATTATGGAGATAGTTGGAGAGTTCCAATAAAAGATTATCACGCTTGTAATCCAAATATATACTTAAGAATTAAAAATTTTCTGAAATATAATATGAAATCTGTATTTAATATTATTAGTTTTATAAAACAAAAAGTTTATGTTCAAAATAGATAGAGCTAAAGCCTTAAGAATAGTTCTTATAGGTGCTTTGGTTAATCTTTTTTTATATCTAGGGGTTTCAACTACAGGAGTGATTAGGTTACTTAGTATGATGTTTTTGAACATATCAGGTATAACATTATTAATATTTTTCTTTAAATTAACAAAAAAAAAGTTTGATACAAACTCCTATTTTAAATTAATGTTTTTTCTATTAATCACTTGGTGTTTTATAACTGTTATTCGTGCAATGTCTCCTAATGCTCAAACATTTATTACACTTTTTGGTCACTATTTAATCGGGTGGGCATGGCTAACATCTCTAGCTGTTGTATTTGGATTTAATATGTCAAACTGGTTAGAAAATTTCGATTTTTTTGCAAAGGTATCACTAATTGGTTCTATACTTGCTTTAGGTTCACCATTCTATAGCCTCGATTTGGTATTTGCTATAATGGAGCTATTAGTATTTTTACCAATGCTATTTTTAACATATTTTTACCATAGTATTAAAAGGCAGAGAATTATAATATTTACATTTATAGCATATATCATAGTATCAATATTTTCAGGTCAAAGGGCAAATTTAGGTCTTATTTTAATGATGGTATCTTTTACCATATTTGAACTATATAGGCAGAGAGAGATAGGTATGTATAAAAAAATATCTGTTGTATTTGCTGTTTTACTAATTATGATGTTACTACTATCACAAGTTGATAATATGATACAGAGTGTTGAGAATGATGAGGATGCACAGACAGATACAAGGACTTTTCTTTTTGTAGAGCTATTTGCCGATTTAGAGCCTTATGAATTTGTAATAGGAAGAGGGGCTTTAGGAACATATTTCAGTCCATACTTTGAGTATACACAGAGGCATGGATTAGGTGGAGATACCCCAAATAGAATGGTTAATGAAGTTGGTTATCTCCATATGTTACTTAAGGGAGGAGGTATAATGATGGGACTTCATCTATTAATTTTTCTTCCTATCGTATATTTAGGTATCTTTGCCTCCAAAAATATAATAACCAGAATGTGTGGATATTATATTTTTATAATATTAATGATGTGGATGATTAACTCCTATGAGATATATTCAGCCAAATTTTTAATGTTATGGATGTCAGCAGGAACAGTTATATCCAAGAAAAATAGGAATTTAAGAAATAGAGATATTTTAGTCAAAATCAATAAAAGGTATCAATTTGCAGAGAGATAGTAGTATACTAGTAACAATTATTACAGTTGTCTATAATGGAGAAAAATATTTTCAACAGACAATTGATAGTGTTAAGAATCAGAGATATAAAAATATAGAGTATATTGTAATAGATGGTGGCTCGACAGATGGAACACTTGATATTATTAAAAATAATAGAGATATTATTAGTCACTATATTAGTGAGAGAGATGAGGGTCTCTATGATGCAATGAATAAAGGTATAGCTTTAGCTAAAGGGGAGATAATTGGAATTGTCAATAGTGATGATTGGTATGAGATAGATACTATAGAGTTAATAGTAGATGCCTATATCAATAATCCAGATAAATCCATATTTCACGGCGATAGATATGATATATTAGAAGATGGGAGCAGAAGAAGATTTAACTATAATCCATCTACATATAAATTTATATACTACTCAATGACATTTAGCCACCCAACAATGTTTATAACAAGAGAGGAATATAGAGAACATCTATATAATATAAATCTATCATCTCATGCAGACTATCAGTTTGTACTAGAGGCGTGGTTAAATAATTCATCTAAATTCTATTATATAAACAGACCTCTATCAAACTTTAGACTGGGTGGAATTAGTGGTAGTTTATCTCTATTTAAAGAGTTAAAAGAGGGTTATATTGCAAGGAAATCTGCTAAATTATCAACTTTAAAAAATATAATAGCTTATATCTTTAGATTTAGTGTATTTTCTATATATAAGATAAAAAATACTTTTAGGTAGGAGATAATAATGTCTAAAGTAAAACTCCTATCTATCCTTCACCGTTCTCCACCAGCTCATGGTGCATCTAAAGTTGGTGATTTTATCTCCTCTAGCCGAGAGATAGATAATAACTTTAATTGCCGTTTTATAACTATAAAATCATCAGATACAATAGGTGATATTGGAAAGATTAGTTTTAAAAAGATATATCTAGTTTTAGAGCTATATATAAAAATTTTATATACTCTAATTATATTTCGTCCAGATAAGATATACTTTACAGCATCTATCAGTGGAGTTGCATTCTATAGAGATTTACTATTATCTACGCTATTTAAAGGTTATAGATATTTTAAAGATATAGATATATTTTACCACTACCATACAAAGGGTGTAGATAAGTTTGTCTCTCTCTCTAATAGAAATCTAAATTTAACCAAACTCTTTTTAAAAGATATAAATTTAATTCTCTTAAGCTCTGCCCTAATTGATGATTTTGATAAGGTTAAAACCTTTAAGAGTATATATTATCTGCCAAATGGTGTCGAAAATATGGTGGAGAGCATTAAGTTTATAGATAAAGATAGAGTTGACCTCCTCTACCTCTCTAATATGATTAAATCAAAGGGTTATTTTAAAGTTTTAGAGTTGGCAAAAGCTACTAAAGATAGAGAGATATATTATCACTTTGCAGGTGGTTGGCAAAATGATGAAGATAGAGATGAGTTCTTTAACTATATAGAGAGATATAACTTAGAGAGTCGAGTAACCTTTTATGGCTTTATTAATGGAGATAAAAAAGATGAAATTTTCAAAAAGAGTGATATTTTTATCTTTCCAACAAGATATAAAAATGAGGCATTTCCTCTTACTATATTAGAGGCACTATCTTATGGTCTACCTGTTATATCAACTAATGAGGGTTCAATTCCATATATTTTAGATGATAAGAGTGGAGTTATTATTAATGAGTTGAGTAGATTGGAAGATGCTCTAAATATAGCTATAGAGAAATTAATAAATAGAGAGACATCTATATATTGTCGCGATAGATATTTAGAGAACTTTACGCTAGAGCAGTTTGAGAAGAATTTTATAAAGATATTTAAAGAGAGTATAGATGTATAAAAAGATAGATGTAATGGGGTATGGGGTCTTTATTGATGAGTTATCTAATATAAAAATAGGTGATGATAAGCAGATAATAAATACTATAAATCCACACTCTTTTGTTGTAGCAAAAGATGATAAGCTCTTTAAAGAGGCACTAAAAGACTCTGATACTCTACTGCCTGATGGGAGTGGCATTGTTTTAGCATCTAAGGTTCTTCAACATCAAAAGATAAAAAAAATCGCAGGAGCTAACCTACACTCTTATCTATTAGATTTATTAAATAATAGTAGTGGAAAGGTATTCTATATGGGTGCATCACAAGATACACTTAATATAATAGAGGAGAAGATATCTAAAGAGTACCCAAATATAGAAATAGATAGTTTCTCTCCACCATTTAAAGATAACTTCTCTGATGAGGAGAATAAAAATATTATAGATAGAGTAAATAGATTTAATCCTGATATTCTATTTATTGGAATGACTGCACCTAAACAGGAGAAGTGGCTATATCAAAACAGGGATAGTCTAAATTTCAAAATAGCCTCCTCAATAGGTGCTGTTTTTGACTTTTACGCAGGTAAAATTGAGAGACCATCTCTATTTTGGATTAATATTCACCTAGAGTGGTTACCCCGTTTCTTGAAAGAGCCGAGACGACTTTGGAGACGAAATTTCATATCAACCCCAATTTTTCTATTTGAACTACTTAAATATTCAGTTAAAATGAAGTAAATTTTACTATAATGTTTGACTATTTTAATAACCATACATAAAAAAGGAGACTATTTTGCCAACTATAAATCAGCTAATTCGTAAAGAACGAAAAAGAGTGATTAAGAAATCAAAATCACCAGCTTTAGTAAGCTGTCCACAAAGAAGAGGAGTATGTACAAGAGTATATACAACTACACCAAAGAAACCTAACTCGGCTCTAAGAAAAGTAGCTAAAGTTAGATTAACAAGTGGATTTGAAGTAATTTCATATATCGGTGGTGAGGGTCACAACCTTCAAGAGCACTCAATCGTTCTAGTAAGAGGCGGAAGAGTAAAAGATTTACCTGGTGTTAAGTATCACATTGTTCGTGGTGCTTTAGATACTTCAGGTGTTGCAAACAGAAGAGTAGCTCGTTCTAAATACGGTACTAAAAAGCCTAAATAAAATTAGCTAGAGTCGAGAGTAGGCAGGTGTTATCATAAATCCTTAGGGGATAACACTTGAGTAAATCAAATAAACTATATAAATATAAAAGATTGAAGGAATATCAATGAGAAGAAGAAGAGCTCCCGAGAGACCAGTTCTCCCAGATCCAGTTTATGGTTCAAAAGTTTTAACAAAGTTTATCAATGCAGTAATGTTAGATGGTAAAAAGAGTACAGCACAAAAAGTAATGTATGGTGCATTAGAGAGAATTGAAGAGAAGTCTGGTGAAAAAGGTATCGAAATCTTTAACCAAGCTATGGAGAATGTTAAGCCAGTTATGGAAGTAAAAAGCCGTAGAGTTGGTGGTGCTACATACCAAGTGCCAATAGAGGTTCGTCCAGTAAGACAACAATCTTTAGGTATTAGATGGATTGTTGATGCAGCTAGAAAAAGAAATGAGCGTACTATGATGGAGAGACTATCAAATGAGCTTATGGATGCTGCAACAGAGAAGGGTTCTGCTTTCAAGAAGAAAGAAGATACTTATAGAATGGCTGAAGCAAACAAAGCATTTGCTCACTATAGATGGTAAGGGATTAAGTTATGGGAAGAAGTCATACACTTGATAAAGTAAGAAATATCGGAATTGCTGCTCATATTGATGCAGGAAAAACAACAACAACAGAGAGAATTTTATTCTATACTGGTGTATCTCACAAAATTGGTGAAGTACACGACGGTGCAGCAACTATGGACTGGATGGAGCAGGAGCAAGAGAGAGGTATTACAATTACCTCTGCTGCTACTACTTGTGAGTGGGAAGGTCACCAAATTAACATTATTGACACCCCAGGGCATGTCGACTTTACTATTGAAGTTGAGAGAAGTATGAGAGTTCTTGATGGAGCTGTTGCTGTATTCTGTTCTGTTGGTGGAGTTCAACCACAATCAGAGACTGTATGGAGACAAGCTAACAAATATAGAGTTCCTAGAATGGTATTTGTTAACAAAATGGATAGAACTGGTGCTGATTTCTTTGAAGTTGAGAGACAAATCAATGATAGATTAAAATCAAACGCTGTTCCTATTCAAATCCCTATCGGTGCTGAAGAGAACTTCCAAGGTGTTGTTGACCTTGTAACTATGAAAGCTACTATCTGGAGTGACGACCAATCACTAATGGGTCAAGAGTATGAGATAACAGATATTCCTGAAGATTTAGTAGAGTTAGCTGAAGAGTATAGAGAGAAGTTAATCGAGGCTATCTCTGAAGTTGATGATACACTTATGGAAAAATTTATGGAGGGCGAAGAGCTTACTGAAGATGAGATTAAAGCTGGAATTAAAGCTGCTACTCTCGCTATCACTATGATACCTATGACTTGTGGTACTGCCTTTAAAAATAAGGGTGTTCAGACTCTATTAGATGCTGTTGTATCATATCTTCCTGCCCCAACAGAGGTTGAAGAGATTAAGGGTGAGTATGAAGATGGTACAGAGGTAGTTGTCGAATCTACTGATGAGGGTGATTTTGCTGCTCTTGGATTTAAGATTATGACTGACCCATTTGTAGGGCAACTTACATTTATCCGTGTATATCGTGGTGTTCTTGAGTCTGGTAGTTATGTCTATAACACAACTAAAGGCAAAAAAGAGAGAATTGGTAGACTTCTTAAGATGCACGCTATCAAAAGAGAAGAGGTTAGTGCATTGTATGCTGGTGAAATCGGTGCAGTTGTTGGACTTAAAACAACACTTACAGGTGATACACTAGCTAGTGAAAAAGATAAAGTAATCCTAGAGAGAATGGAGTTCCCAGACCCAGTTATCTCTGTTGCTGTTGAGCCGAAAACAAAAGCAGACCAAGAGAAGATGGGTATCGCTTTAGGTAAACTAGCTCAAGAAGACCCATCATTTAGAGTTGCAACAGACGAAGAGTCTGGTCAAACTATTATCTCTGGAATGGGTGAACTTCACCTAGAAATTCTTGTTGATAGAATGATGAGAGAGTTTAAAGTTGACGCTGATATTGGTGCACCTCAAGTTGCTTACCGTGAGACTATTAGAAATACTGTTCAGAAAGAGTACAAGTATGCTAAACAGTCTGGTGGTAGAGGTCAATTTGGACATGTATATCTTAAAATTGAGCCACAAGAGGCTGGTGATGGATATGAGTTTATCGACCAGATTAAAGGTGGTGTAATTCCAAAAGAGTTTATCCCTGCTGTAAATAAAGGTATTGTTGAGGCAATGGGTAGAGGTATTCAAGCTGGTTATCCTATTGAAGATGTTAAAGTAACTCTTTATGATGGAAGTTATCACGATGTGGATTCATCAGAGATGGCATTTAAACTTGCTGGTTCTATGGGCTTTAGAGATGGTTGTAGAGAGGCTAACCCTGTTATCCTTGAACCAATGATGAAAGTTGAAGTTGAAGTACCAGAAGATTATATGGGTGATGTTATTGGTGACATCTCAAAAAGAAGAGGTCAAGTAAGTGGAATGGGTGACCGTTCAGGAAACAAAATTGTAGATGCATTTGTTCCATTATCTGAAATGTTCGGATACTCTACAGACCTAAGAAGTATGACACAAGGTCGTGCAACTTATGCTATGGAGTTTGACCACTATGATGAAGTTCCTCAAAATGTTGCAAAAGAGATTATTGCAAAGAGAAACGGCTAATCTAAATATACTATAGGAGGGGTTCAATACCCTCCTCTCTCCTCTAACCAATTCCACCCTTACTATATTCACTTTAATTTTATTAAATTATCTCACAAACCAACATCTTATAAATCTTAGATGGGTATAATTTGGTTTATAATATTTTAATAAAGGTTCACAAGATAATGAGAGCATTGCTAAGTGTAAGTGATAAAGAGAATATAGTAGAGTTTGCTAAGAGTTTAGAGAGATTAGGTTATGAGATAATCTCAACTGGTGGAACACATAAAAAGCTTAAAGATAGTGGTGTTGCTGTTATTGAGATTGATGAGATAACAAAATTTCCAGAGTGTTTTGAGGGACGAGTTAAGACGCTTAACCCTTTTGTTCATGGTGGAATTTTATATAAAAGAGATAATCAGGCTCATATTGACCAAGCTAAAGAGTTGGGTGTTGAGGGGATTGATTTAGTATGTGTAAATCTATATCCATTTAAAGAGACAATAGAGAAGACTGAAGATTTTGATGAGATTATAGAGAATATTGATATTGGTGGACCTACAATGGTTCGTTCATCTGCAAAGAACTTTAGAGATGTAATTATTGTAACTTCAACCTCCGATTATGATACTGTTATTGATGCTATAGAGAACGATAAAAATACTCTTGAATTCAGAAGAGGCTTAATGATAAAAGCTTTTGAGCATACTGCATCTTATGATAGTATGATTGCCAATTATATGAATGGAAGATTTAATGATGGATTTGGTGAGTATCAATTTATCACTGGTAAAAAATCTTTTCAGACACGATATGGAGAGAACCCACACCAAAAAGGTGCTTTATATGAGTTTGATAACCACTTCACAAATAACTTTGAGCAGATAAAGGGTGAGGCTAGTTTTAATAACTTAAATGATGTTAATGGAGCTTTAAAGATTGCATCAAGCTTTGGA
>Ga0256913_10001179_pt1 | contig 13514 bp, 17 predicted proteins | sample Axial_MatmetaG_FD_185970 | JGI IMG/M metagenome (GOLD analysis project Ga0256913, IMG submission 185970) | Deep-sea worm associated microbial mat communities from Axial Seamount, Juan de Fuca Ridge, Pacific Ocean - Axial_Mat | ecosystem: Environmental > Aquatic > Marine > Oceanic > Microbial...
CCTAGATAAGAGGTTGTGCAAATATTTCCGGCAACCGTTTCCGCATCTCCTGCTCAACCATAGTGGAAACTTCCTTGCTGGTTGCCAACAATAATAATTTTTCGACCAACTCTTTTCCTTCAGCCTGCGACACCTGTCGCAGCACCCGTTTCACCCTGGGGACACATGCCGGATTCATCGACAGCTCCCGGAAACCGAGGCCAATCAGAATCAAGCTATAGAGAGGTTCACCCGCGACCTCACCGCACATCGAGATCCCAATCCCCGCTTCGTTTGCAGCATCACAAGTCGCTTTCAACGCCCGGATGATTGCCGGATGCATGGGATCATAGAGATAGGCGACATGCTCATTACCACGGTCAACGGCCAGGAAATATTGGATCAGGTCGTTTGTCCCGATAGAAAAGAAATCGACCTCCCGGGCCAGCAACGGTGCAATCATCACCGCCGACGGAGTCTCAATCATCACCCCAATCTCGATATCGTGGTCGTAGGCAATCCCCTCGCCATCCAGCTCGGCTTTGATCTCGTCGATGATTTCCCGGCAATCACGGATCTCGGCAACACCACTGATCATGGGGAAGAGGATTTTTACCCGGCCGCAACTTGACGCCCGCAGAATTGCCCGCAGCTGGATCCTGAACAGGCGCTCTTCGTACAGTGAAAAGCGGATCGCCCGCAGCCCCATCGCCGGATTATCCTCATCCTCAAGGTTCAATTCCGGAACAAATTTGTCACCGCCGATATCAAGCGTCCGGATCGTCACACTCTCGTCACCGATCTGCCGCAGGATCTCGCAATACGCATCATATTGTTCGTCTTCATCAGGCGGGGTCGTTCTTCCCAAATAGAGAAACTCGGTACGGTAAAGGCCTATCCCCTGAGCAAAAAATTTTCTCGCCTGTTCAATATCTCCGGCGATCTCCAGATTCCCGCGCAGGGCAATACTGACATGATCACGCGTTATCGCAGGGAGATCATAATACTTGACGAGATCCTGTTCCAGATATTCGTAAGTCTGCTTGCGCTTGAGATACTCCTTGAACGTCGCTTCTGATGGATTCAGGACAACAACCCCGGCAGAACCATCAATGATTGCCGGGACACCGTCATAAACCATCGATGTCACCGATTCCAGACCGACAACTGCCGGGATATCGAGGGAACGGGCCAGAATCGCCGTGTGTGAGGTTCTCCCCCCCTTATCGGTGATAAAACCGAGGACTTTGGAGCGATCCATCTGCATCGTTTCAGCCGGCGATAAATCGTGTGCGACCACCAGTGACTTGCGCCCCAGATTCCCGATTGAGCGTTCACTGACTCCGGTCAAAATGCGTAACAGTCTTTCACCGACCGCATCGACATCTGAACGTCTCTCGCGCAGATACTCATCATCAATGTTGTCAAACAACGCCCGAAGCTGTTCCAGAACCTGAGTTAACGCCCCTTCGGCATTCATGTGCGCCTGAATTGCCTTCTCCGTCTCTCCCAGCAACATCTCATCCTCAAGGATAAGAAGATGGGTATCAAGAATATAGAGGTGCTCGCGCAGATGTTTCTGTCTCGAAACCGCCTGCTTGATCTTTTGCAGCTGTCCGCGCGCGCGTTCAACCGCCTGTTCAAACCGCTGCAGTTCGGCTTCGACATCGGCCGCTTCGATACGGGACTGATCAACCAGCGGGCGCTGATCAACCAGACAGGCTTCTCCGATAGCGATCCCCGAAGAAACTCCGATACCAACCAGATATGTGTCTTCAGCAAGCTTAGTCTTCACCAAAACCATCCTCAATCAATTCGGCAATCACATCCATTGCATCCTGCTCATCGGCACCCTCGACAGTAACAGCTATCTCCGTTCCCTGTGGTGCAGCCAGCAGCAGAATGCCCATAATGCTTTTCCCGTTCACCTCAATATCATCTTTAATCAGAACGACCTCAGAACTGAACTTATTCGCCGTCTGCACCAGCTGAGCTGCCGCCCGAGCGTGCAATCCAAGTCGGTTCTTTATTATAAAACTCCGATTTTGCATAATTATTTTGCACCCCACAAAGCAAATAATTGAATCATATCCACCCAGAATAACCCGAGCAGAAAAATGGTGCCGACAGTAATAAACACCAGCACCAGGGTTGATACCCCTTTGCGCGCGATCAGACTCAACATCACCATCGGCAACAAGGTCAATAATCCCAGCCAGCCCGGTAATTGATGGTGCGTCAGCTGGGAGAAAACCATAAAAGCGCTCAAGCCACCGAGAACGACGACGGCAGCCTCTTTCGTATGAATAGCCCAGTCGGGCAGCTTATGCTCCTGGATAAATTTAACGGAATCCATCCCCTGACGATAACCCCGGACAAAAAATACGGTTCGGAACCAGATGGGGACAATGTTATAAAGAATGATGAAAATCAGCGGTGCCCACAGAATCCCCTTCACCGCAAAAAAGAGGGAGACTCCCGCCGCCAGTGGTCGCAGACCACCCCAAAAAAGGGCATCACCAATCGCAGCGTATGGTGCCGCGACCATCTCTTTAAACTCTTCAATAGAAAAATCGGGATCAGCCTGCCCCGCCGCCTTTTGCTCTTCAAGTTTCAATACCGCTCCAGCAACCAGAGGGGCGAGGTAAACATGGGTATTGAAATAGCCGACGTACCTGCGACTGACATCCCTCAACTCATCTTTGCGGTAAAGTTTTTTCAAGCCGGGCAGCAACGCATAAAAGAAACCTATCCCCTGCAACCTTTCAAAATTCCAGCTGGCCTGTAAAAAAAGGAGGCGCAGCCAGATATGCAAACGAACTCTTCTTGAAATCGACATCACTACACCAGCCACATCAGCAGAAAAGCCATACAGAAAGAAGCACAGAACAACGTAATTGCCCGGCTGACGTTGATTGTCCCCAAAACGACAGCCACACCAATCAGCGGCAGAGCCAACTCGACCCATGCCGTAGAATAACCAAAAGATTTCTGAATCAGGGGCCACAGCAGGGGAACCGCAACGAGCCCGCCAGCCATAATAACGGCATAGGTACCAAGGGCCGCCAGCGTGAAACTGACCAGCCCGCGCAGATGGAGAAATTCGGCCCGGGTCAAAGCCCCCTGATCCAGAGCGGTATCAACTCGTGTTGCCAGAGAAACATTATACTGCCGCGCATAATGGTCAAAATATTGCCCAACTTTTCCGAGCGGAGTCGCAATCAGCAGACACAGCAAGATCAGTTCTATCCCCGATGTGTTCAGTGCCCTTTCAAAAATGACCGTCAGAACACTGGTCGCAATCGCAACCTGGGTGTCGTCGGGAGGCACCGCTGCCCCCACCGGTAATCGGGCCAGCCACAACAGCTCAACCATCACCCCGATCTGCAGCCCAACCAATGGCTCTCCCAACAGAAGAGCAACCAGCGGTGCCGCAACAATCGGGCGAGAGATCATAACCTGCAGAATGGCGACCCGATCCAGACCACAGATCAATGAGACCAGAGCTCCCAAAGACAGGCTGAAAACCATCAGTCCCTCCCCTTAGCTGTCGGTATCAGCTTCCGCCACGAACGCTCGCTGTCTGCCGGGATGCAGCGCGAAGTAATTTTGACACCGGCACGATCAAGAGCCTCCAGATTTTCAAGATCCTCGGGATTTAAAAACAGCGTACAGCTGAACCGCGCTTTCCCTTTATCCGCATGCATATTTCCCAGATTCAGCTGATCAAACTTCAACCCCGCCTGGTATGCACGCAGCGCATCTGCCGAAGTGCCAAACAGCAATAAAACCCGCCGCCGATCAAGCTGATCCGAATTCAGCAAAGCGACCGCTTCGTCAATTGTTCCTATCTCAACCTTCATTCGACTGGGAACCGATGCCTTCATCATCATTTTCTTCAACGAGTTTCCTGCAACCTCATCATTGGCAACGACAATAGAGTCGGCATGAACAAAAGGAACCCAGGCCTCCAGAACCTGTCCATGAATCAGTCGATTATCGATACGCGTTAAAACAAGAGTCATCAGTTCTCCAGATGTCTAAAAAATCAACATCAACGTAGCAGGTCAGCAGGACGCATGATTGCGTGACCGCCATATTCCTTAAGCAGGGATGTCAACCCGTCAAGATCGTGCTGACTGCGAGCGCCAGCGCCTTTGATCAACATCGGTAAGTTGACCCCGGTGAGAATTTCAACCGCACCAGGCTGAAGAAATTCGGCACTGAGATTTGTCGGTGTTCCACCAAAAAGATCGGTCAATATCAAGACCCCCGTCCCGTCCTTGCCAACTGAAGCAACAGCTTGCTGCACGTTATTCTTGGCAGCGTCAATGTCCATACCCCGGTCAATACAAACGGCCGCCACCGCCTCAAGGGGACCGATAATGAGCTCAGCAGCTTCGATTAACGCATCTGCCAGCCCGGCGTGGCTCACGACGACGATACCAATCATTACGATCCCTTTTCAACGTCGCGATGGTTGATCCGCAAAACGACATCCGTTGCAGGAAAGCTGTGGTAGAGATCCTCGACAATTGAGACACTCCGATGCCGCCCCCCGGTGCAGCCAATGGCAATGGTTAAATAGCTTCTCCCCTCAGCACAGTAGTGAGGCAATAAAAATTGCAGCAGATGGTCCAGATGTTGGCGAAAATCGCAGCACGCCTGCTGAGACAACACATAGTCACGCAATTTAAGGTCAAGCCCCGTCAGCGGTCGCAATTCGTCGATATAATGGGGGTTGGGGAGAAAACGCACATCAAAAACCAGATCAGCAACGGGAGGAAGACCGTAACGGTAACCAAACGACTCAAGGCTGACGATAAGGAGTGCTTTGTGTTTCTCTCCAAGAAACCTGAGAATAAGATCTCGCAACTGCCGCGATGTGAGATTACTGCTGTCAATAATTTTTGTTGCCGTATTCCGAAGCGGTTGAAGCTGCTGCCGCTCCCGCTCTATCCCCCCAAGAACTGACTCGGCGGCAGCCAGCGGATGCGAACGCCGAGTTTCCGAATAACGGCGGCACAAAACCCCGTCTGAAGCTTCAAAAAACAGGATATCCAGCTGGTAACCATCCTGCTGCAATTGGTTGAAAACCGTGTCCTGATCGGTCAGAAACTCACGATTACGAACATCGATAACAACCGCAACCCCGGCATCAAGATCCAGTCCTTCCTTTGCCCGGCGCATAAAGTCCGGCAGCATCACCAGGGGCAGGTTGTCAACGACAAAAAAACCTCGATCCTCTACAACCCGGGCAGCTGTACTCTTCCCTGAACCGGAGAGGCCAGTTATGATCAGCAGCCTCCGACTCATTCGAGATCGTCTCCGATAATCGTATGAGCATGGAGATGAGCCGTGACAGCCATCCGTTTTTCCAGCAATTCCTGAAATTCCCGGGCACTGTGATAGCCCATTTCTTTCAATAACTGATTTCTGGCCGCAACCTCAACAATGCTGCTGATATTGCGACCCGGGGCGACCGGGATACGGGCAAAGGGGAGCTCAACGCCGTGGATATTAAACGTCTTCTCCTCCAGACCCAATCGATCGTATTCTCTCCCGTCTTCCCAGCGAACCAGTTCGACGACAAGATCAATCTTCTTCCGCTCGCGAATAGCAGCAACCCCGAACAGATGCTTGATATTGAGGATTCCCAATCCCCGAACTTCCATATGGTAGTGGAGCAGATCCATCCCTTCACCAAAAACGACCGAGGGGAGTTTAAAGCGAACCTTGATGATATCGTCAGCGACCAGCCGGTAGCCACGCAGAATCATCTCCAGAGCACATTCACTCTTGCCGACCCCACTCTTCCCCTGGATAAGGACACCGATCCCGAGGACATCGATCAAAACACCGTGCAGGGTTGATGTCGGCAATAAGCGCTCTTCAAGAAAGCGGGTCAGCAGGGCAATAAAATTGGAACTCAAATGTCGCGTACGCAACAGCGGCGTGTTCCCTTTTTCTGTCTGGGAAATCAGATAATCGGGAGCTTCCTGGTTTTTGGTAATAATCAGGCAGGAAAGGTTTTTACGGCAGAGGGTGCGGATACGTTCGATCGCTTTATCTCTGGGAATCGTCTTTAAAAAACTTAATTCTGTAGAACCGATAATCTGCACCCGGTCGGGATGAAGGCTATCGGTATAACCGGCAAGCGCCAGCCCCGGCTTCTGAATTCTTGGGACAGAAACGGTTTTGCTCAGCCCCTTCGAGCCGGATAACAGCTCCAGATCGAGTCCGGCTTCTTTTTCTTCCAAAATTTCCTGGATTGTGAGTTTCGGCATAGTCTCGGAACCCGGTCAGCAGTCAGGAGAGCTAAACTGCCAGGACGCAAGGTTACCCCTCCTGATCTAGAATGACCTGATAAATCGCCTGTTTATCGGGCGCGTCCATCAGCTCTTTCCGCACGGCAGCATCTTTCAATAACTTTGAGATTCGAGCCAGAGTTTTCAGATGGACACCGACAGACTCCTCCGGGGCGATCAGCAGAAAGAACAGATACGCAGGCTGCCCGTCCATCGACTCAAAATCGACGCCGGCACGGCTCCGACCAAAAACGAGCTTAAGCTCGCTGATCCCCGCCAGCTTCCCGTGTGGGATAGCAACACCGTCACCAATTCCGGTACTGCCAAGTTTTTCACGTTCCTGCAGAACAGCAATAACATCATCACGGTTTAATGACGGCTCACACACAAGCAAGGCGTCGGTCAACTCGGCCAATGCTTTCGCCTTATCTCTCGCCTGCAAGTCTGAAACAATAGCCTGAGGATCCAATAGTTCCGATATCTTCATAATCTCAAATCTTATCCAGTCAGCAAAAAAACCTGGACCTTTTCACGTTACAGTGAAAAGGTCCAGCTCCCAATCAACACACTCAACTCCCCTGAGGGACAATTAACCCATAATTACCATCTTTACGGCGATAAACAACATTCATCTCACCACTGTTATCGTCGGTAAACGCCAGGAACTCCTTCTGCAGAAGATCCATCTGCATAACTGCCTCTTCAACCGACATCGGTTTGACAAAAAAGGAGTGACTGCGAATGATTTCAGGCTCCCCGCCACCTTCATCAACGCTGGCAGCAGAAAAGATCCTCTTTTCCAGACGCCGCTGTCCTCCGGTATCCCCTTTGTGGTTTTTTAATTTATCTTTATAGCGCTTCAGCTGCCGCTCGATTTTATCGACCATCAGATCGATAGCGGCATACATATCCTCTGTACTTTCAACACTCTTCATGGTCAGCCCCTTGGCAACCATGGTCACTTCGGCCCGATGATTTATCTTCTTCTGTACCGACAAAACAACCTGGGCATCAATCGGCTCATCGATATACTTTTTAACCCGAGCCAATTTCTCTTCAACATAATTGCGGATAGCATCACTACTTTCCATGTGACGGAAGGTAACGGCAATTTGCATAGAGCAACCTCCTTGTGATGACAGGTCCCGGCATGGAACCTGAGTTCATTCAATTATAACGCATAATCGTCCATGAAGCATCTCTGCTCATGGGACGTCAGAACAACCTTTTGCGCTCCGTTGAGGAACCGAGACCCAGCATCTCACGGTACTTCGTCACCGTCCGGCGCGCAATATGGATATCCCGCTCTTTCAGCAGAGCAACGATCTTCTGATCAGAATAAGGTTTGCGGGGATCTTCCTCAGCAATAATCTCTTTAATTCGGCTCTTGACACTCTCCGAGGCGATAGAATCACCGTCGGTGGTGTTGATGCCACTGTTGAAGAAATATTTCAATTCAAACAACCCTTGAGGGGTCTGGACATATTTGTTGGTCGTCACACGACTAACTGTCGATTCGTGCATCTCGATATCATCGGCCACATCACGAAGAACCAGCGGTTTCAGATACTCAATCCCTTTATCAAAAAACTCGCGCTGAAACTTGACGATACTTTTGGTCACTTTATAGATCGTCCGCTGCCGCTGATGAATGCTTTTGATTAGCCAGACAGCACTCCGCATTTTGTCCTGGATATACTCGCCCGCCTTTTTATCAACCCCCTTGGCGTCGGTCAAAGCGTTCCGATAAAACGAGTTAATCCGCAAATTGGGCAGACCGTCATCATTTTGTGTCACGACATACTCGTCACCTACCTTGTGAACAAAAATGTCGGGGACAATATAGTGGACATCTTCCTCATTATAGGCCCGCCCGGGACGTGGATCGAGTTCAGAAATCAGCTTTGCAGCAGCCAGAACATCATCAAGTGAAACCTTCAATGCCTTGGCAATAATCTGATATTTACGCCCTTCCAGTTCCGCAATAAAATCACGTAAAATCGTTGCCGCCAGTGAATCAGACAGGTCGAGCCTCTCCAGTTGCAGCAGGAGGCTCTCCTGAAGGTTCCGGCACGCAATTCCCGGTGGATCAAACTGTTGAACCCGTTTCACTGCCGCTTCAACAACTTCGGGATCAAGCTCCGCGGCAGCCGCAATCTCTTCGATGTTTGCATGGAGATAGCCGATTTCATCCAGGTTGCCGATAATCTCCGCCGCCGCCTTACGCTCATCCTGAGAAAAGTCTGAGAGGCTGAGTTGCCACATCAGGTGATCCTTCAAACTCTCTTTACGAGTCAGAAGGCTTTCATAAGAGGGTCGGTCTTCGGGACTTTCGTAACTGTTACGACTGTCACTGCTACTGAGGTTGTACCCTTCGAGGTATGTCTGCCAATCAATATCGGTCATCCCCTCAGAATCGGCCTTGACTTCCTGTTCAGGCGCCGCTTCTGCCGGGCTGGCAGGGTCACCTTCAAGATTGGCGACTTCACCGTCATGCTCTTCCTTGACATCTGTCACCTCTTCAAGCAACGGGTTCTCCGTCAGCTCTTCGTTAACAACATCAACGAGTTCCATCCTTGACAGCTGCAATAATTTAATTGCCTGCTGCAACTGAGGAGTCATCACGAGTTGCTGACTGAGTTTAACCTGTAAGCGAAGATCGAGAGCCATAAATCATCTATTCCAAGGGTGGAAAATTTCCACCGTCAATACGTTTTAATATCGAGTACCACTATAACCTGAATTTCTCACCCAGATAAATTTCCCGGGCCACCGGACTGGCAGCAATTTCCTCCGGGGTTCCAAACTCAAGAACCTTCCCCTGATTCAAGATATACGCCTGATCGCAAACACCAAGTGTTTCTCTGACATTGTGATCCGAAATCAGGATACCAATCCCCCGTTCACGCAGCTGGGAGATAATATTCTGAATATCGATCACAGCGATCGGATCGATACCGGCGAACGGTTCATCCAGCAGCAGAAAAGATGGCTCAAGAACCAGCGATCTGGCAATTTCAACCCGTCTCCTCTCCCCGCCGGACAGGGCATATCCCTTTGAATCGCGGATATGGGTGATATTCAGATCCTCCAGCAGCTCTTCGAGGCGCTGCTGCTGTTCACCACGATTCAGTTTCAACGTTTCTATAATTGCCAGCAGATTTTCGGCAACCGTTAATTTACGAAAAACAGAGGCTTCCTGCGGCAGATAGGAAATCCCCGATCTCGCCCGCCGATACATGGGTAAATTCGTTATATCCTGCCCATCCAGAAAAACTTTTCCCTGATCGGGTTTTGCCAGTCCGACAACCATATAGAAGCTTGTCGTCTTGCCTGCGCCATTGGGCCCCAGCAAACCAATGACCTGACCAGACTGCACCGTCAGTTCAACGCCGGAAACGACTTCACGACCGGCATAGGACTTATACAATCCTGCAGCTTCAAGAACCCTGGTCACTTCTTGTCCTGTTTCTTCTCGGGAATGATTGTCGCCCTGACCCGATGGTTCTCCGAGCTTTTGACCAGGCTCCTGTTCTCTTTCAGAAACAGAATGATCTCGTCTCCGGAAATTGTATTCTCCCCCTGGGTAACCTTGGCATTCCCGGTCAGGATCAACTTTTCCTCCAGCTGATAAAAAACGCCCTTTTCTGCGATTGCCGTCCGGTCGAGGTAAACAACCTTAACATTCCCAAGAGCCACCAAGTGGTCAACGACATCCTGATCCTGCTCAAAAACAACCGTCAGTTTGTCGGTAGTCAGGGTCATCTCTCCCTGTTTTGCGACAACCTCACCGGTAAAAATCGACTGCCGCTGCAGCTCAGACATTTCCAGATGCTGAGAGACAATCTCTATCGGCTGGTCCCGGTCAAATTCAGGGTCCTTATCAGCAGCAGAAACAATGGTCCCAAAACCACATAAAACATAGAGCAACATAAAAATAAGCAGCCGACCCATCACGTTATTTTTTCTCCATTTCTGCAGGGTACAACAAGACCCGAACATCATTTTTTACCAGGACGGTCCTCCGATCCAGATCCATCTCCATCCCCGTCCCTGTCAACTCCAGTTGTGGTGAAACAAGACGAACCTTTTCGTCAGTCGTTAACAACTGACTGTGATCGTTGTAATTCATCCTCTCGGTAAAAAATTTGTGACCCTCGTCGGTTGTCAAAACAACGTCACCCCAGATATCAATCTCACTCGTTTCCTGATTCAGGCGACCCTGATCTGCTCTCAGATGGACATCCCCGAACTCCCCGACCTGGTAGAACAGCATCTTGACCTTCTCGAGGTTTGCGACCAGATTCTTCCGCTGATATTCTGCCTTATCGGCAGAAAGAGTCCACTGCCGCTGACCATCCTCATTCTGGGTATAGTGAAAATCGTCCAAAGCTAGGTCGATGTTCTCCGGCAACATCTCAAGAAGCTCTTCGGGGGCACGTTGTTTGTAGTGGCGATAGATGGAGACCGTCAAAACCACTACGGAAACCAGAAGAACAAGTGCCAGCAATCGCCGAAAATTAAACATCAGACCTCAGATTCAAAATATCTTTTTGTCACTGTATCCCACTGCCCGCTTGCCCGCAGCAACAGATCACAAATCTCCCTGACCGCACCCCGGCCACCGGGACGCGTTGCAACATAGTCCACCAGTGGCAGGACATCGGGAACTGCATCAGCCACTGTGGCACTGAAGCCGGCCCGTTGCAAAATCGGCAGATCGACAATGTCATCCCCGACGTAGGCAATCTGTTCATCACATAAACGGTGCTGCTCAAGAATCTCACAATACGGTTCCAGTTTCCGCAACGCCCCCTGATAAAGGATCTCAATCCCCAACTCAGCAGCACGACGGCGGACGACCTCGGAAGAGCGACCGGTGATAATTCCAACCTGAATTCCTGCCCGCTGGATCATCTTCAGGCCATGGCCATCTTTAACATCAAAGGCTTTCAGCTCATTTCCCTGACCGTCATAAATAATCCGACCATCAGTCAGGACACCGTCAACATCGAGAAGGAGAAGTTTGATTTTTGCCAGTTTTGCCTCCATCAGACCACTCCCGATTTCAGCAGATCGTGCAGATGGACAATCCCGACTGGAACAATCCCCTCGTCATCAGCAAACACAAACAATGACGTGATTGAATGGGTTTCCATAATCTGCAACGCTTTCGCTGCCAGGTTGCGGCGTAAAATCCGCTTGGGCGATGTTGACATCACCTGATGAATCGGCTGCTGCAAACTCTCAAGTCCCTGTTCCATGATCCGGCGCAGATCACCATCGGTAAAGACTCCAACCAGCGTTCCTTCGCTGTCAACAACACCCGTCACCCCCAGTTTTTTACTGGTAATCTCGAACAGAGCATCACGTAACAAAGTATCGGTTGCAACCAGTGGAATTTCATCATCAACGTGCATCAAGTCTTCGACCCGCAGCAGCAGCTTTTTACCCAGAGCACCGCCCGGATGGAACAGGGCAAAATCTTCAGCCTTGAAGCCCCGTTCACTGAGCAGTGCCACAGCCAGCGCATCTCCCATCGCCAGAGTTGCCGTGGTACTCGCCGTCGGCGCCAGCCCCAGGGGGCATGCTTCCTCAGCAACACTGATGTCGAGATGAATGTCACCGGCGATTCCCAAAGTACTCTGCGGATTGCCCGACATGGTGATCAACGGTAAGCCCATCCGTTTGATAATTGGCAAAATCCGGCAAACCTCTTCGGTCTCTCCCGAAAACGAGGTCGCAATCACAACATCGCCTTTCGACAGCATTCCCAGGTCACCATGAATCCCTTCAGCCGGATGGAGAAAAAACGTCGGTGTTCCGGTCGATGCCATCGTTGCAGCAATCTTCTGGCAGATCAGCCCCGATTTTCCCATCCCGGTGACGACCACCTTGCCCCGGCAATCGAGAATCATCTGTACCGCTTTGGAAAATTTTTCATCGATACGTGACTGTAGCGCCAGGACAGCATCAGCTTCAATCTGCAGAACCCGCTTTGCCGTTTCAATCATTAACACGCGCTCCCGCTATCGGACTGCTTGAATGTCGCATCAAACTCAAGAATTTGCTGCAACAGTGATTTGACCTGTGCCAGAGGTAACGAGTTTGCTCCGTCGCAAAGAGCGTTGTCCGGATTTTCGTGAACCTCCCAGAACAACCCGTCAATCCCCGTTGCGGCGGCAGCCCGAGACAAGGCACCAACATACTCCCGCTGCCCCGAAGACGCCCCGCCGGCACCGCCGGGAAGCTGGACAGAATGGGTCGCATCGAAAATAACCGGGTAGCCCATCTCCCGCATGATCACCAGCGAACGCATATCGACAACCAGATTGTTGTAGCCAAACGAGACACCCCGTTCAGTCAAGAGGATGTCCTCATTGCCGGTTGAAGCGATCTTTTTCACCCCGTGCTCAATATCCCATGGCGCAAGAAACTGTCCTTTTTTCAGATTGATTGGCTTGCCACTGTTGCCCGCCGCAACCAGCAGGTCGGTCTGGCGACTGAGAAACGCCGGAATCTGCATGATATCAAGGACATCGGCGGCGGCATCAACCTGGCTGACATCGTGGATATCGGAGATGATGGGCAGCTCAAATTCGGTCCGAACCCGTTCAAGGATCCTCAGCCCGCGATCCATTCCGAGGCCACGGAACGATGTCACCGACGTCCGGTTTGCCTTGTCGTATGAAGCTTTGAAAATCAGTTCACATTTAAGCTCGGTCGTCAGCGTTTTCAGCGCTTCGGCAATCCGTAACGTCAGCGCCTCATCTTCGATGGCACACGGTCCGGCAATCAGCACCAGTTGTTTGGACCCACCAAAGCCGACAGATCCAACCTTGACTTCTCTCATCTATTTTTCCTCGTGATGTTTCTGACAGGCCCCGACAAACGATTCAAACAGCGGATGGGGCTCCATCGGCCGTGACTTGAATTCAGGATGAAACTGACAGCCGAGAAACCATGGATGATCGGTCAGTTCAACAATTTCAACCAGATTCAGTTCGGAATTCAGCCCCGAAAAAACCAGTCCGCACTCTTTTAATTGCGCGAGATAATCGTTGTTGAATTCAAAGCGGTGGCGGTGCCGCTCGGAGATGTGATCCTTACCGTAAATTCTCCGGGCCAGCGTCCCCTCCACCAGATCGCAGGGGTAGGCGCCAAGGCGCATTGTCCCCCCCTTACCTTCAACTGTTTTCTGATCTTCCATGATATGGATAACCTGAT
>Ga0256913_10001180_pt1 | contig 13512 bp, 11 predicted proteins | sample Axial_MatmetaG_FD_185970 | JGI IMG/M metagenome (GOLD analysis project Ga0256913, IMG submission 185970) | Deep-sea worm associated microbial mat communities from Axial Seamount, Juan de Fuca Ridge, Pacific Ocean - Axial_Mat | ecosystem: Environmental > Aquatic > Marine > Oceanic > Microbial...
ACTCGGTATAGCCGAGCGAAGTGTTAAGCACATCTGCCCCGACACTGTCGGCATATTCAGCACCCGAAACCCAGTTCAACTCCTCAATCAGGTACTCAGTGGCACCATCTTCTGTCCTGAGAAGGTAATAACTTGCCTGAGGTGCAGTACCTACAAGCTCGCCGGGCAGGTTCCCGCCCATTGTTGACAATACCATACTGCCATGATAATGAGCTGTAAATATTTCGGGATTTTGCGGATTGACAAAATCCTTTGTTCCGAGAATTCTGTTTGTTGCCCACAAGCTGTCAAAGACAGAAAGATTATCGGCATTTAGAAAGCCGGCGTCAAGAACGGCAATCACCATTCCAGCTCCGTCATAACCGTTATTGTGGAGAGGTTCTCCGTTGAGCATATGAATTTGATTATACGCTGCACCATAATCGTATGTATTTACACTACCGGATGATTTATACATATCCTGTGACGGAATACCGCCGTAAGTTTCATTTGCAAAAAATGGTTTTTCGGGCAACACGGACTCCTTAACCGGTCTTTTTCCGCTTCCTTTGCCGACTGATAAAACATAGGGCAATGCCTCGATTGCATCTACCACCGATTGATCGGCAGCATAAACAGTAACAGAGTTAAACCACTTTGAAACAGTCAGAATAGTAGCTCCGGCATCCTTAACTCCCTGAATATACTGTGGATTTACCGGAAGGTCGTTCTCCTTTATGGTTATTCCCTGCTTTGTCCTGCGGTCAATTGCTCTTTGCGAAAGAAACTCTTCCGGATTATCAATGGAATACGGCGAATTATTTTTATCGGTGAACTTCACCCAATACTTGTTTGGGGCAACCTGACCGAAAGCAATTGTAGAGATGATTGTTAAAACGACGAGCAGCTTAAATTTTTGCATAATAATTATTTTTAAAATTTTATAGATTGCAATAATACATACAATATACTTTACAGACCTTATTTTGCCTTATAAAGTTGTCTGAAATCAAACGTGAATATGTATATTTTGTTCACCCGAATTATGTATTGACAAAATACGATAAACTTTTCAAATACCCGTAAGGGTTAACAGCTAAGGTGCGCCAAACCGTGATTTTCCCGCCTACCTCATTTACTTGTGAAATTCAAAATGCATTAGGCGGGTTCATAAGATAGACGTATCTTTGCATCCAATCATTTGGAAATAAATTATGAGAATAGATATTATTACGATTTTCCCTGAGATGTTTGAAGGGCCGTTTAAACACTCAATTATAAAACGGGCTCAATTAAAAGGAGTTGTGGAGATTAACCTAATCAACCTCCGGGATTATGCAACAGACAAACACAAACGTGTGGACGATTACCAGTACGGAGGAGGTTCGGGAATGGTGATGATGGTTGAACCCATTGCGAACTGTATTGATGATCTGAAATCGAAAAATGAATATGACGAAATTATTTATATGAGTCCGGACGGAGAGTTGTTAAATCAAAAAATTGCAAACCGCTATTCGACATTAAACAATATTATTATTCTTTGCGGACATTATAAAGGAATTGATGAGAGAATCAGGGAGCATTACATCACAAAAGAGATTTCGATAGGTGATTATGTTCTTTCCGGCGGAGAGCTGGGAGCGGCAGTATTTACAGACTCTATCGTAAGACTGATCCCCGGAGTTCTGAATGATGAAACCTCTGCCCTATCTGACTCTTTTCAGGACAATCTGCTTTCGCCTCCTGTCTATACACGGCCTTATGAATTTAAAGGAATAAAGGTTCCTGACATTTTACTTTCTGGAAATGACAAAGAAATAGACAAGTGGAGGATAGAGAAAGCAGTTGAAAGGACAAATGAAAGAAGACCCGGTTTAATGGAAAAATAAAAACCTGGCAGAGACTAAATATCTGCCAGGTTTTAATTTATAATAGCTCTGTGTTTTTATCTTTGAGATAATACCGAATAAGCTATTTTATTTATCTCATTATTAACCTTCCGGAATGATTTTGAGAATCCCATTCCATAGAAATTAATAAAACCAGGTTCACCGTTTATCAGTGCCCAGTTACTGCTGCCCTCTTCATAGGTATAAGTATCGGAATAATTCATATATTGACCTGAACCTTCCAGTTTTATCATATTTCCATGTTCATCATAAGTAAAGACAATTTCTCCTGCATCCATCCATATTCCATTGTAGTTATATTTAATAGTTATTTTACTGACATTGTCACCAGAATACTCATATTCAGATTTTGCAATAATAGACACACCTTCCATTGATATACCTGATTCAACGGTAATAAGTTTTCCATTGGAAAAAGTCAGGGTATCCTTTCCGGAATTTTCCCAGGCTCCATCAGTCCAGGTATATCTGTCAACGGTGTAAGGGACATCACCTGCATAGGCATAAACATATTTATATTCATTTACCTCTTCACCGGCAGGATAAACAAAGCCTTCTTCCAAGGTAATCTTTCCATTGGAATATGTATATTCAATTTTCTCGTTCATTAACCAGTCAGAACCCAAATAACTATAGGTCACATCTGACTGCCATACACCACTTTGATGAGTAACTACCTCTTTTTCCGAAAGGCTCCATTCACCGTTTAAGTAATCGGATGTTACCATTTCAAAAGAGTTGTCAGACGGATAGGAAACAACTGTCTTATTATCCTCAACCCAGTCACCTTTTGTAGGCTGCGTATATTCAACAACCTGACTAAGCTTATCAGATTCATAAGAATAAACATCTTTACTTGTCTCAACACCTTCTTCGGTACTGACTGATTCGGTCATTCTGTAATTCGATTGTGCAGGATTGTCACCACCGCCGCCGCCATTGTCATCGTCATCTTTATTACAGCCTGTAATAGCTACAAAAAATAACAACAACATTAAAATGCTTTGTAATCTCAATAATTTTTTCATAATAATATTATTTTTAGTTTATAAATAATTACATTTATTTGAATGCGCAAAATTAGAATAAAAATCAAACTAAAAAATATTTACTCAAATTTTTATTAATCAACAATCCAACCTGCCATAATCAATACTTAATCACTATTTTTGCAAAAAAATTTTTATGAAAAAGCAAATAATCACATTTACTCTTTTTTTTGGATTGGCAGGAGTGTACGGTCAATCACTCGATTTTGTTTCGATTTTTCTCAGGGGAGGTATTAATGATGCAAATAAAATGATGGATGCTTACGTCTCACCTTTGGGAACAGCCCTTGGCACTGCAAATAACAGCTCCTGGAATTTTAACTATATAAACGACAAAAAGCCTCATTTATGGGTTGATCTGAAATACAATTACACATTTGTTCCTTCGTCTGACAGAGAATTTGACGTAAACAAACTGAATCTTGAAGAAATAATTCCTTCTGACCCAAATTACCATATCGCACAAACCGTTTTTGGAGATAAAACAAGCATTCAGCTTGAGACGAAGGACCATATTGTCAATCCTCTCCCTCCTTTCGATTCAAAGCCGCTTGCAACTTTCAATTCTGTTGAAGGTCTGGGAATGAAAGGACTAAGCCTCCCCTACCTCAACATCGGAGCACGCTACAAAGGAATGATGCTGATACTAAGAGGACTGCCTCCCCTTCCTATTTCAGATTCAGAGGGAAGCATAGGCTTGTGGGGAATTGGTGCAGGACTTACATTTAACGATGTTTTAAAACCATTAAATGACTTTCCTGTAATATTCAGACTAATGGCTGCATATAGTTCAACAACTATTATTGTAAAACAAGACCTGCAACCCGACGAAGCTTTCCTGAGTATCTCGGACGGACCATATAACAACCAGAATTTCAAATTAAAAACGAGCGACTTCACAATCGGGCTTTTTGCAATGAAATCATTTAATATAATCACCGCCTCGGCAGGATTCGGCTACAATTCCATACATTCAACGAGTGAACTTACCGGAACTTATCCCATATATGTTAAAGACCCGGCTGGTTTGCTCGGCTTTTCGGTTGCCGATATTGAAGACCCGATAAGTATCTCAAACAGCGACAATTATTTCAAAGCAGAATTTAACATTGCAACAAAGTTCAGTTTCTTTCTTCTGAACCTTAACTATTCCATCGGCAGATACAACAACCTGACTGCCGGGATTGGATTTATTCTTTAAGCTGAACTGATGGGAAATGCACTGAAATACAGATATTTCATCAAACTTGCTTACAATGGAGCAAACTACCACGGCTGGCAAATTCAGCCTAATGCCCCTTCGGTTCAACAGACCATAAATGAGGCAATAAGTACGATTTTGCAACAGGGGATTAACATTGTGGGTTGCGGCCGGACAGATACCGGTGTACACGCAAAGGAGTTTTTTGCCCATTTCGATTTGAGTGAAGATATTTCAGCCGAACGGGATGATATTACAAGAAGACTGAATCATTTTCTACCGAAAGATATTTCCATTTTCAAAATCATTCCGGTTGATTCGGATACTCACGCCAGATTTGATGCCGTATCAAGAAGTTACAAATATATTGTTTCACGAAGGAAAGATCCTTTTTATAAAGACTTCTCTTATTATGTTCACGATAATCTGAACATTGATAAAATGAATGAAGCGGCAGAGACTCTTTTAGAGTTTACCGATTTCACCTCATTTTCAAAGCTGCACACTCAGGTAAAAACCAATAATTGTGAAATTACAAAGGCATATTGGGAAAAAAATGAACACCTTCTTATTTTTAAAATTACGGCAGACCGGTTTTTAAGAAATATGGTCAGGGCAATTGCAGGAACACTTTTGGATGTGGGGAGAGGAAAAATATCAACTGATGATTTCAAAAGAATTATCGAAAGCAAAAACCGCTCAAATGCAGGGTATTCGGTGCCGGCAAAGGGATTGTTTCTAACTGAAGTCGATTATCCACCAATTATTTTCAAGCGTGTACCTTCCTCATTATAAAGCCATTTCGGATATATTCTTTTCTATTGTTAAAAAAATAACAATATTTTCTTTCATTAGTAGAATTATTTTTTACTTTTGCCTGTTAATTGATTAACACAACTACAAGATGGAAAAATTACCTGATAAAACAGTCGAAAGACTAAGTCAGTACAGAAGAAGCCTGAATAATCAGCTTGCTAAAGGGAAAAAACATATTTTTTCTCACGAGATAGCCAACTTACTTCATATAACCTCTGTGCAGGTGAGAAGGGACATAATGCTCATTGGATATTCCGGAACTTTAAGAAAAGGATACGATATAAACGAACTGGTACAGCTTATCGGAGTCATACTTGATACTAACAAAGGGCAGAGAATTGCAGTTGTCGGAATGGGAAATATCGGGAAGGCTTTCATTCACTACCTGTACGAAAAACGATCAAAACTGAAAGTTGTGGCTGCTTTTGATATTAATCCCGACAAGATAGACAAAACCTATGCTGATGTCTATTGCCATCACCTTGACAAACTTGAAAAGATAATAAAAAAGGAGAATATCAAAATTGGTATCATCACCACCCCTCCCCAGGTTGCTCCGGAGATAGCCGACAAGCTGGTAAATGCAGGGATAAAAGGAATATTGAACTACACGCCAAAACCTCTAAGTGTTCCTGAAGAAGTTTATCTTGAAGAGTATGATATGATAACATCGCTTGAGAAGGTGGCCTATTTTGTTAAGGAAAAATAATCACACCCTGAAAACCACCGAAAATAAAAACGGTGGTTTATAGGTCGGGTTAGCAAAATGTTAATTAAAAATTGGCATAATAATTTGTTATTTAAAAATTAAATACTACTTTTGCATAGTATTTAATTGTGTTATGATTTTCTCCAAGACGACAGAATACGCACTGAGGGTTTTAACTTATATGGCCAGTAATAATAAGGGGCTATATACTGCAAAATATTTGCACGAACAACTCAATATTCCATACAAATATTTGACAAAACTGATGACCGACTTGGTGAAAAGCGGTTGCTTAAAGAGTATTCAGGGACGTGAAGGAGGATTTTCGATAATCAAAGATCCGTCAAAATTTTCGCTCGCTGATATTATTGAAGCGGTTGAAGGGTATGACGGGTTTAGCGGATGTATTCTCGGGCTTCCCGACTGTTCGGACGAAAACCCTTGTGCTATGCATTATGTCTGGGAGAAAAATAAAAATAGTTTTATAAATACGCTGGAAACAACAACATTGGCTGAACTGGCGAAACAAAGGATTGTACGGTTTTGATTATTATTAAATTAAGATACTATTATTAGATAGTATATTTTTTATAAACAGATTATTAATTAAAAATTAAAAACATGAGAGAATCGTTATTAGACAAGTTTATGAGCAGGAAAGGACTCTATACGAGTTTTTGGTTCATAGCTATTTTTATGGTTGCAGCGTTGATCTATTTTACCGCCAACCTGCAAAAAGAAGTTCCTCCTATACCCAAGGAAGTAAAATCGGAGTCGGGTGAAGTGTTATACACCTACGATGATGTTGTTGAAGGAAAGGGCTATTTTCAGGAATTCGACCTGATGGACTGGGGAACTATGCTTGGAATGGGAGCTTATATGGGCCCCGATTTTACTACAGAGTTTTTTCATCACAGAGCCGAATATCTGTATGATTATTACGGACAGCAGATGTATGGAAAACCGGCAGCCAAACTTACGGATATTGAAAGAGGTGCTGTGAAGGAACGTGTGAAAGAAGATTTTCACAAACAGACTAAGTTGCTTGAAAACGGTGTTACTTACACCGATGCTTCGGCTGCGGCATACAAGAATAATGTGAAGTTGCTGACCGATATGCTGGTTAACGGTGACAAGGAGAGAGCTTTTGCCGGAGGTGTTATTTTACCTGAGGAGGCTGTTAAAATAGCTGCATTTGTTGACTGGTCACAGATGGTGGCATCTTCATTACGTCCGGAAACCGAAGGGAAAGTTGATGAAGAGAGAACCTGGTCGAATAACTGGCCGAAGGAGCCTTTGGTAGATCAGGATCTGCTATACAACAATCATATTGTGTCGCTATGGGAGTTCCTGATATTGTGGACATTAACAATCGTTGTTATCTTTTTGTCGTATGAGTATCTTTTCAAGAAAGATAAGGATGAGAAACTGCAGCCTGCCTTGAAAGTTACCTCATTGTTTAAATCGCAGAAGAAACTTTTAAAATATATCCCAATAGTAAGTTTACTATTCGTGGTTCAGTTGTTTCTCGGAGCTTATCTTGCTCACCTTTATGCCGATCCGACTCAGGATTTTGTCTTTTCGCAAAGCTTGTTACCGTTTAACGTAATTCGCTCAATGCACACACAGCTTGCCATTCTTTGGGTGGCAGTAGGCTGGTTGGTCGGCGGATTGCTGATTGCACCCTGGGTGGCAAACAAGGATCATAAATTCCCCTGGCTTGTTGACGTGCTGTGGGTTGCACTCGTTGTTGTAGCTGTCGGTTCTTTGGTCGGGTTGTATATGGGCGCAACCGGACAAATGCGTGACGTATGGTTCTGGCTTGGAAATGAGGGACGTGAGCTGTTAAACCTTGGCAGGGTATGGGATATCGGACTCGTGATCGGACTGGTTTTCTGGTTCCTGCTTATCATTACCCTTATCAAAAAGTCAGCAACAAATAATCCGCTCGTCGGAACAATAATCTGGTCGGCTTTTGCCATTGCAACTCTTTATATTGCAGGTATGATGCCGATTCATAAGATTATGCCTAACTTTACCGTTGACGATTATTACCGCTGGTGGGTAATTCACCTTTGGGTTGAGCTGACGTTTGAGTTGTTTGCTGCCGGTACGATAGCTTTTATGACCGTTTCGCTCGGATTAATTTCACAGAAGACTGCCGAAAGAGTTATGTTTTTCGAACTCTTTTTAATTATGATGTCTGGAACTCTCGGTGTCGGTCACCACTATTTCTGGCAGGGACTTGACGAATACTGGATTGCAATCGGAGGTATTTTCTCTGCTCTTGAGCCGTTGCCGCTTGCACTTATGATTGTTGAGGCCTGGAAAAATAAGAGAGAGCAGAAGGCCGAAGGTGTTACTAATCCGTTTTCAACTCCGTTTATGTGGATTGCCGGTTCGGCTGCACTGAACTGGATAGGAGCAGGGTTCTTCGGAATGATAATCAATACACCGACAATTTCCTATTATTCACACGGTACATATTTGATTATGCCTCACGGACATATTGCTTTACTCGGAGCTTTCGGTTATATTTCGATAGCATTCCTGTATATGACCTCACGAGCCAATGCTATGGCAAACGGTTGGGAATGGAATGAAAAACTTAGTAAAACAGGTTTCTGGTTATTGACAATTGGTGTGGTACTCTATGCTGTTCCTACATTAATTATCGGGCTGGAACAAACAAAAATAGCTGCCGAAATGGGTTATTATTACACCCGTACACGCGAAGCCCTTGATCTTGTGCATGGCTGGATGTGGTTCCGTATCTTGCCTGATAGTATGATGCTTCTAGGTGGTGTTATTGTATTTATCGACCTCTTTAAAAAAACTTTTCTCGGTAAGAAATCAATGGCAGCTTAAAGAACGTAATTATACCGGTTTTTGTAAGAAACCAAATTGTATCAATAATTAGTATTATCTTACAAACCTAAAAAAACCTCATCTGCATAAGTATCAGCTGAGGTTTTTTTATAAACAGTCATTGAATAGCGGGAGGTTGCCTTCCTTTATAATCTGGAGGCTCTCGGGCATCTGACTTCGCACATTTTTCAATTTAACGTACTGATACACAAGGCAGTGAATTTTAGTGTAGGCACTACATTTACTAACTAACTTCGTAAGGGGTTGTAATGTGTTTTATGTCATAAAGTCTTAATATTTCAAATGCATCTTCCAAGGTATTTCCTTCAAAAGTGCTTCCCGAATAAACCTGATAACCGACAGGAAGCCTTTGTTTGGTAACTAATATTGATAAAATGATTTGTGCCTGATTGAACTTCCCATCTTTGCTGTGGTACTTTGTGTGCGAAGTCAGGTTCAACTGTGGAACGAAGAAGCAATGCTGGCATCTGCTCATTTTACTCCCGGAGCACTGGGAAACCGGCCAGGACATGTTGAGGTTGACTTTCATATAGTGCCACAGCGAAACTTGAAGTTAACAACTTTGGCTTACTGCACGAAGCACGGTTTATGGCAAAGTGACGAATTAACAGTGGAAGTTGAATAAAGATTACCTCAAGTCAGAATAATTAGTTGCCGTATTGCAAAAGATAGCAGTACACGATTGTGTACTGCTATCTTTTTATATAATTCCGCCATAAAGCCCATTTCCCTTTCATAAACAGATATTTTTACAAAACCTTTCGTAACCTATTTATAACTCATTACGTGCCTGTTAAATACTTCTGTAGTAAAAATGTGACACTCTGTGACTGGATTCAGAATAAAATAAGATACAATTTTATAAACATATAGTAATACAAAACGTTAACCTTATATAATTATATAAAAATAGACTATGATGAAAATCAATGAGATAACAAAAAAAGCCGGTAAATGGATTATCGTTAGTTAGATACTCGTTGCCGGAGTAATTGCGATACCGCAGAATGTGGAAGCGCAAAACAATGAGAAACCCAATATCCTTGTGATTTGGGGTGACGATATCGGACAATCCAATATAAGTGCTTATACGTTTGGTTTGGTTGGTTACCGTACACCAAACATTGACCGTGTTGCAAAAGAAGGAATGATGTTTACCGATTATTATTCGGAACAAAGTTGTACGGCAGGACGTTCGTCGTTTATTTTGGGACAAAGTGTTTATCGTACCGGATTAAGCAAAGTAGGTATGCCGGGTGCCAAAGAAGGTATTAATGAAAAAGACCCTACAATTGCTGAGTTGTTAAAACCACTGGGTTACAGAACAGGCCAATTTGGAAAAAACCATTTGGGCGACAGAGATGAACACTTGCCCACCAATCATGGCTTTGATGAATTCTTTGGCAACCTCTATCATTTAAATGCAGAAGAAGAGCCTGAATTGCCTGATTATCCAACTCAGGAACAGTTTCCAGATTTTGCAAAAAATTATGGCCCGCGTGGTGTAATACATTCTTATGCAGGAGGTAAAATCGAAGATACAGGCCCTCTTACAAAAAAGAGAATGGAAACTATTGATGATGAAACCATTGAGGCAGCCATAAAGTTTATCCGCGAAGCTGTTGATGCAGGCGAGCCTTTCTTCGTATGGTGGAACGGAACGAGAATGCATTTTCGCACACATGTAAAACCTGAACTCAGAGGTGTTTCAGGGCAGAATGAATACGGTGACGGAATGGTGGAGCACGATATGCAGGTTGGACAATTACTCGACCTTTTGGATGAATTAGGTGTTGCGGACAATACCATCGTTCAATACGGTACCGATAACGGCCCTCATAAGAATACTTGGCCTGATGCGGGTGTAAACCCATTCAGAGGCGAAAAAAACACAAATTGGGAAGGTGGCTGGAGAACTCCTTCAATGATTCGCTGGCCGGGACATATTGAAGCCGGTTCTGTTTCAAACGAAATTATTTCGGGAATGGACTGGATGCCAACTTTCCTTGCCGCTGCAGGAAATGATAATATTAAAGATGAATTGTTGAAAGGAAGAACTATTGATGGTAAAACTTTTAAAGTACATTTAGATGGTTACAACATGCTTCCGTATTTGACCGGAAAAGAAAAAAAAGGAAGAAGAGAAGAAATTTTCTATTTTTCTGATGATGGTGATTTAACAGCATTAAGATTTAACGATTGGAAAGTTATATTTATGGAACAAAGATCTACCGGCACTTTACAAGTTTGGGCAGAACCTTTTGTTCCTTTAAGAATACCATTATTGTTTAACTTAAGGAGAGACCCTTACGAGTTTGCAACAACTACATCTAATACTTATTGGGATTGGTATTTGAATCATGCATTTTTGTTGTTGCCTGCGGCAGATTATGTTGGTAAGTTTTTGATAACTTTTAAAGATTATCCGCCAAGAATGAAAGCAGCTGCTTTTAATTTGGATAATGTGATGGAACAACTATAAAACCCCGGGTAATAATTAATAAACTTTAAAGACCGGGTAATATCAATTATCAGGTCTTTTTTTTTACACGACAAAATGAAAAAACTATCAATATTTGTAGCCGTAAGTATAATATTAAACGTATTTGTAGCCTGCACATCAAATACAGAGTCTGATAATAAAACCTCAAAACAATCCGACCCTTTACCATCGTGGAATGATGGACAGGCTAAAGCATCAATAATTAATTATGTCGATGAGGTTACCAATACAGAAAGTGGTAAGTACATCAATATCCCCGACCGAGTTGCAGTTTTTGACAATGATGGTACAATATGGAGTGAACGCCCCTTGTATTTTCAGTTTTATTTTGCAATGGACAGAGTGAAAGCATTGGCTCCCGAACATCCCGAATGGAAGACTGAGCAACCTTTTAAAGGAATTCTCGAAAACGACCCAAATGCGCTAATGGCTTCGGGATCAGAAGGTATTGGAAAAGTGTTGGCTGTTACCCATAGCGGAACAACTGTTGCCGAATTCCATCAATTGGTCTCCAACTGGATTCAAACAGCAAAACATCCCACCAAAGATAAACCATATACTGATCTTGTTTATGAACCCATGCTTGAGTTATTGGCTTATTTGCAAGACAATAGTTTTACGACCTATATCGTTTCAGGCGGCAGTATTGAGTTTATGCGGCCTATAATTTGCGACATCTACAATATCCCCGTTAATCAGATTCTTGGAACTTCTTTTAAAACAGTTTACAAATACAACGACGGAAAACCCTTTTTAGAACGATATCCCGAAATGGACTTTTATAACGACAAAGGGGATAAAGCTGTTAACATTCAAAAGATTATCGGAAAGAAACCCATTTTTTGCGGAGGTAATTCCGATGGCGACCTGGCTATGATGCAATGGACGGCATCTAATTCCTTGCCAAGTTTTATGCTCTACGTGCATCATACCGATTCCATTAGGGAGTGGGCCTACGACAGAAAATCTCATATTGGCCGTTTGGATAAAGGTTTGGATCAGGCTAATAAAGACGGCTGGACAGTTATTGATATGAAAAAAGATTGGAAGGTTGTTTTTCCTTTTGAACTAATGGAAAGATAATACTAAAATGCAGCAGATTTTAACTAAAAAAATGATAGTTGCCTTAACTGTGGTACTACGCTGCAAGGAAAATTTTGTGTTAAGTGCTGACAACCGGCCAGCACAAAAAGGATTAATTTCAAAGAGACAATAATTAGCTTCCTAAGTTTAGCTTTTGCCCTGGGATTCTTTTTTTTAATGGTTTCGTTTAAGTGAACTCAACAAATGAGGAAAACACTTATTACAATTACCTTGATGTATTCAAAATTATAAAAATGAGTTCAATAAATTAGACTGATGATAAATTTAATTCAAATTTAGATCAGTTTTGTAAAGTCATCCTTCAAAATGAAGGATGACTTTTTTTATCCAGTTTCAGATAATCCTGCAATGCTTCAACATATTTCTCAAATGCACTAACTCCTTTTGGTGTAATTTTGCAGGTTGTCAAAGGGTAGTTCTTTTTAAAACTTTTCTGCACATCAATATATCCGGCATCCTTCAGTTTTGTTATCTGCACACTGATATTACCTCTTGTTGCTCCGGTTTTTTCCAACAAATATGTAAACTCGGCAGATTTAATCCCGATAAGCAGCGATATTATCTGCAAGCGGAGCTGAGAATGCAACATCGGATCCAATTCCTTAAACATAACTCAGCCTTTTATCACGACTGCTCAACATATAACCGGGGATGAGGTAAGCCACAATTACAGATAATGCAACCGCAAGTAAAGAATATATTTCAGGAATAAACAATGTAACAATTGCCAGTACCCAGCTGAATATCCCGCCGAATATCAAAGGCTTAAAGTTTAATAATCCGCCCGAGACAAATGTTCCCAAACCATACAAGGTAATGATTAACGCATTGCTTGCAATCCAGGAGATAGTTCCGTTTGCAGCCATAAATAAAATAATTAATATTGCTACAAGAAATCCATACCACAGGTAGATCATAGCCGTATCAAAAAATGTTTTGACCACTGCCTTTTTACCAAGTTTGTATCCTGCAATGCCTGATGCAATACCCCCGCCTATCATCAGTATTGGCCAGAGAAGCCACGACTTTTCATAGTGGATTATAAGAAGAATGAAATTTGACACACTGGCTATTAACACCAGCCAGCCCCAGAGAAGATAAAAAAATCCGTTGTCTCTGATCTTTGCTTTTGAATTTTCGATCATTTCTGTAATGACCTTCAAACTGTCCTGTTCTGTGAAATCTGTTTTCATAATTTTTTGTTTTTTTAAAATAAATTCGGCTGCAAAGATAATTAAGTTTATTTTATAAACAAGTTTATTTTATTTTATTTTTCTCAATCTTAAAATCAGCAATTATTAAACAAGTATAATAACCTGTGAATTAGCAACTTTACTTAAAGCAGTCAA
>Ga0256913_10001181_pt1 | contig 13509 bp, 7 predicted proteins | sample Axial_MatmetaG_FD_185970 | JGI IMG/M metagenome (GOLD analysis project Ga0256913, IMG submission 185970) | Deep-sea worm associated microbial mat communities from Axial Seamount, Juan de Fuca Ridge, Pacific Ocean - Axial_Mat | ecosystem: Environmental > Aquatic > Marine > Oceanic > Microbial...
CAACTTTATCCGCTGAGCCTCTCCGCCGCTTAAAGTATTCGACGGCTGCCCAAGTTGCACATAACCGAGTCCCACATCATCCAGCACTTTTATTTTTTCATAAATCCTTTTTTCAAGCGTAGAAGGCTTTTCCGTACTGAAAAATTCCAAAGCTTCCGTTACCGTCATTTCAAGGATATCGGCAATGGACTTCCCCTTATATTTAACATCCAGAGTTTCAGTTTTATAGCGCCTACCGTCGCAATGTTCACATTTAAGATAGATATCGGCCATAAACTGCATTTCTATTTTCACCACACCTTCACCCTGACACATTTCGCATCGTCCGCCCTGAACGTTAAAGCTGAAAAATCCGGGCTTATAACCTCTTACTTTGGAGAGTTTCTGCGAAGCAAAAAGGCTGCGAATCTCATCAAAAGCTTTGATATATGTAACCGGATTCGACCGTGAAGAACGTCCAATCGGGTTTTGGTCTATCATTTCCACCTCGCTGATAAGTTTATAATCGCCACCAACACCGGAGAAACTACCAATCTGCTCTATGTAAAAACCGAGTTTGTTTTTTAGAGCGGGATACATCACCCTTTTAATCAACGACGTTTTACCCGACCCGCTTACACCTGTTACAACGGTTATTACACCGAGGGGCATCCGCAAGTTGACATTCTTCAGATTATTTTCGAAGATACCGTCAATTACGATGGAATAATCCCAGCGGCGACGCACGGCAGGCAGCTCAATCTTCATATCGCCGCGCATATATTTTGCCGTCAGACTGTCGGATTTTTTTAGAAGCTCATCATAAGTACCGGCAAAAACAACCTCGCCGCCGTTGCGTCCGGCCAGCGGCCCTATATCTATAATGTAATCGGCCGCTTTCATCAGGTCTTCGTCGTGCTCGACCACTATCACCGTATTGCCTGTATCACGCAATTGTTTCAATACCGAAATCAGCCTTTCGGTATCGCGCGGATGAAGGCCGATACTGGGTTCATCCAGAATATACATCGACCCCACAAGGCTCGAACCGAGAGAAGTGGCAAGGTTGATGCGCTGGGATTCTCCACCGGAAAGAGTATTGCTGCGCCTGTTGAGACCGAGATAAGGCAATCCCACATCCACAAGAACTTTCAAACGGTTTCGTATTTCTTCGATTATGCGCGAAGCAATTTTCATATCGGTTTCCGAAAGCGACAAACCGTTGAAAAAATCCAGCGCTTCTTCAACGCTCATCAGCAAAATATCGGTTATCGACGTCCCTCCTACTTTCACCCATGCGGCATCTTTTCGCAACCGTGTGCCTTTACATTCGGGACAGGTGGTGCGACCGCGATATCGCGAAAGCAAAACCCTGTATTGAATTTTATAACTATTGTTTTCAACCTCGCGGAAAAAGGCGTCCAAACCTTCGAAATATTCGTTTCCCGTCCACAAAAGGTTCTTCTGTTCCTCCGTAAGTTCGTTATATGGTTTGTAAATCGGGAAATCAAACTCTGATGCACTCATAATCAGCCTGTCCTTCCATTGCGAGAGTTTCTCTCCCGACCAAGGTGCAACAGCTCCTCCGTAAACGGATTTTGTCTTATCGGGAATCACCAAATCGGGGTCGATATCGATTACGGTACCGTATCCACCGCATTTTTTACAAGCGCCGAAAGGATTGTTAAAACTGAAGAAGTTTACCGTCGGCTCTTCAAAAACGATTCCGTCGGCTTCGAACCTGTCGCTAAACTCTTTAACTTTCCATTGAGAACCGCTGACGTAATGAACAAAACAGCGCCCGTGACCTTCGTAAAAAGCCGTCTGCACCGAATCGGCAACTCTGGCTTTGTTTTCAGATATTTTTTCGTCAACGAGAATACGGTCGATAACCAGCGATTTACCTGAGATGTCAACCCCTCCCGACTCAAGGATATCGTCGATGAAAAGAAAGTCGCCTGCACCATCAACAAGACGGGAAAAACCTTGCTGTAAAAGAACTTCCAGAACTTCCGCCGGTTTACGCCCGTTGATTTCCAAAGGAGAAGAAATAATAACGCGGGTACCTGTTTCACGCGAAATTACAAAATCCACCACATCCGAAACGGTATCACGCTTCACCTCTTTACCCGAAACGGGTGAAATGGTATGTCCCACACGAGCAAATAGCAGTTTTAGGTAGTCGTAAATTTCCGTTGACGTGCCCACCGTAGAACGCGGATTTCTTGTATTCACCTTCTGCTCAATGGCGATTGCCGGCGAAACACCGTCGATACGGTCAACCTCCGGCTTGCTCATTCTTCCAAGGAATTGACGGGCATAAGAGCTGAGACTTTCCACATAGCGACGCTGACCGTCGGCATAAAGAGTGTCAAACGCCAAAGACGATTTGCCGGACCCCGATAAACCGGTGATTACCACCAATTTATTACGCGGAATCTTTACCGATAAATTCTTCAGGTTATGCACTCTGGCACCAACAATCTCTATGTATTCCGGCTCTCTACTCAATTGATTTTCTTTAATTATTTGCAAAAAACAAGACTGCGAAAATATCTATTTATTCGTTAATGGAAACAACAAACAAGACTTCAAATTTATTGATTACTTTTGCGGCCGTTATCAAGAAATTACAAATGGCAGACAAAACAATAGCGAAGAAGGAGCAAGTAAAGAATATGTTTAACAGCATAGCACACAGATATGATTTTTTGAATCATTTTCTTTCGTTCGGCATTGACTTTTACTGGCGCCGGCGTGTGTTGCGAATAGTTAAACGTTTGAAGCCCGAAACAGTACTTGATATTGCAACGGGCACGGGCGACCTTGCCATACTCGTTTCCAAAGCATCACCGAAAAAGATAACCGGCATCGATATCTCCGCTTCCATGCTTCAAAAAGGCAGGGAAAAGATTATGAACCGCAAACTCGGCAGCCTGATAGAGCTAAGGCAGGGCGATGCCGAGAATCTGGAATTTGCCGACAACAGTTTCAACCTTGCAATGGTGGCATACGGTGTCCGCAATTTTGAAAATCTTGAAAAAGGGTTGAAAGAAATACGGCGCGTTCTTAAACCCGGAGGGGCTTTGCTTGTTCTTGAATTTTCGACACCGCGTCGTTTCCCCGTCAAACAGCTGTACCGGTTTTACTCATTCCACATTCTCCCGTTTATAGGAAAACTCGTTTCAAATGACGCATCGGCATACAGCTACCTGCCCGAATCGGTGGCTCATTTTCCTTCGTTCGAGGATTTTACGGAAGTGCTTAAAAACTGTGGTTTTAAAAACACAAAATACCATAGTTTAACAGGTGGAATATCTACTATTTATGAGGGGTACAAATCTGAATGAAATATATGTATCTTTGCAAAATAAGTTGAGGCTTAATCCGTTTACGTGAGAACTGACAAGTAGATAATGAACAGAACAAGATTTTATACGATTTTGATAGTTATGCTGGCGCCTTTTATATCCAAAGGGCAGAACTTTCCCATGAACTTACCAAATTACGATTATAAACAATGGCATTTCGGTTTTACTCTTGGAGTAAATACTATGAATTTCATAGCTTGGCCTGTTGACCATGTGGATTATAACCAAAAAGTTCTTGTGATAGAACCGGTTGCCAGCGAAGGTATAAACATAGGTATTGTAGCCAACAAACGTTTGGCCGACTATCTCGACCTGAGGTTCGTACCCACTCTTTCGTTTGGAGAGCGTAAAATACGTTACGAAATGCTTGAACCTGATACAACCCACCAGAGATATCTCAAAACCATAGAATCTACATTTCTGGATTTCCCGTTCAGCATTAAATATAAATCAAAAAGATTACCGGGAGCCGGTAAAAACTCAAGAGTTTATGTGCTTGGCGGCATTCGATACAGCATCGACCTTGCATCACAAAAAAACAAAAAAAGTACCAGTGGCGATGATGTGATAAAACTGAAACCTTTCGATATTATGGCAACAACGGGTGTCGGGTTCGATTTTTACTTTCAGTGGTTTAAATTCGGCATTGAGCTACAAGCCTCATTCGGTTTTGTTGACGTACTCTATCACGAACAAAATAAATTCACAACAAACCTCGACAAACTCACGTCAAGAATGATGTGGATAACATTTACCTTTGAATAGAAAATAAAATCAGAAATCAATTAAGGTATTGCCCGATCTTCCTTTGGGGAAATAAATATTCACACCAAAGTGGATGTTTGCATAATGCACTGCATCGGGAATAAACACACCAACAAGATTATCGGTAACAAGATAAACCTGAACCGGTTTATAGTTGTAATAAATACCTGCACCAATATTGAAATATCCGCGGTTAATAATTGTATATGAGCCGATTACACCGAGATTATCAAATATCTGCCTGTAATACGACAACGACAGTGAGGGGCGCCATGTTTTGTTTATTATTTCAGAACGAAACACAGCTCCGAGAGTCTCGATATCACTTAGTTTATAAGTTCCGGCAAGATAAATCTTTGCAGTCATCATAATATTATAGCTGTGCCAGGTCTCTTCGATTTCAAATTTTTTCTTCAGCGAATCACCTATTTCTTTTAACCTTTGATCAATCTCATCATCGGTCATACCGTCAAACTCCAGAGCGTCAATACCTTCAAATGTCCATTTCACATTATTATTTGAGAAATTTTTGAAATTTCTATCGAATTTGATATAACCCAAATCCAGAACGGAAGCCGAAAAAGCAAGCTCATCGTTGAGTTTATAAGTGGCACCGAGGTCAACACTCATACCAAAGCTGCCACCGTAAAACAAATATGCCGAATTAATATTCACCCCGTCGCCTTCACGCCAAGAAGCAGGCATCGAAGTGTTAATCATAATATTGGTTTCCGTTGTCAGATAGTAATTATTCTCTTCGGTATGCAAAGATGCATCAAGGGTCTTGGTATGTAAATTCGATTTACCGAACAGCATTTTCACTTTTGCGCCGAAATTCCACTGTGAATCGAAGTCCCAAGCCGCGCCAAAAGCATATTCGCGATAGTGGGTAGCCTTGAGATATGACGGAGCGAAACTCACTGTTTTGCCGATAAACTGTGCATTACCGTTTACGGCAAGTTTCACCATATCGCCGGAATAAAGCACATTCCAGTCAACAATATCGGAAACAGAAAAGGAGAAATAGTAGTCTTTCCAACGCATACCGCCGTTAAGCCACTGAACAGCATCACGTTGAATTATGGCATTCTTTGCTTTCACATGGGAGACAATCCCGTTGAAATCAATATTCAGCGAGTCGTCGGCACGACGTGTAAAAGCCTGACTGTATTTTACTCCGCTGGTACCAAATCCGGCATAAACCGACGACAAGGCCGGCACTCCGAAATGATATTGAACATCGGGAATAAAAGCAGGATTTAAAAGATTACTTTGAAAAACCGGTGTCATATTATATAAGGTATGGTCAAACTGAGCGGAAAGTTTACCTCCGAACACCGTTGCTAATATTATTGCTATTGTAATTATTCTCTTCATGGCTGTGCGATTTATTAATTTAAAGTTCTTTTAAATAATTAAGCTTTACAGCCATCCTGATATCAATATAGTAGTCGGAATAAATCTTAACCACTTTTTGACCTTGTTCGGCAGTGGAAAGATTAGCTTTGTAGATTATTTTACCTGTTTTCCAGAAGTTTTTCAGTTTATCGCCTTTAAGAGTAACGACGGTGGTCTGGTTAATAGGGTCGGAAGTGCGATAATCGGGAGCCGGACCCACCACGGCAGGAACCAGCACCATCGCTTTTTTATCGAATAAAGAATCGAGTATCACATTATTGGTATCGGCAAGATAAATCTGAACGCCAGCTTCCGAAGGAAATTTATTGGCAAGGTTAAATCGTAAGTCCACCGAAATAACTCCTTTATCCTCTTCCATTGAAAATAAAGCCGTATCCTCAACCGTAAAATTCAGCGTACGCCCGTAAAGAGGCAATTCTATTTCCGCTTCCACATACACTTTTGAGGTATCCATCATAAAATTATGCTGCTGAACACCCGAAGGATTTGTTTTAATGGTTTCGGCAAAAATCACCTTCTTAGGCTGAAATTTAAAGAGGTCGATAATATTGGAATTACCCTTATCGAGTGTAAACGACGATGTATCAAATAGATACATTTGCGAAGCAGGTGTTACCGGAAAATCGGGTAAAAGAGTTGAGATAACATCTTTTGTAACGCCGTCTCTCTCAACATAAAACTTATCCATATGAACATTCAGCGGAATACCGAAAGAGTTGTAGAAATGCAGATGCAATCTCGGATCTTCGAGGAAAATCTCTTCAACAGTTGAATTATCAAACAGCGATATCCCGAGAGTTGTCTGCTCTATCGGGAAATTATACTCACCGAAATAGCCCGAAACATCGTAATACGTCAAATTGGAAACCGATTGTTTTATCTTGAATACATACGGTGAGTTATTTGCCGCATTACCGAAATTAACCACAACCTTAAAAAACTGCTGAATCTGATTATCGTTACCGTTGGGATGCTTAAACATAGCGGTATAAAGGTTCAGCGGGAATGAAGCTTTAACGGTATGAAGAGAACCGCCGGCTGACGGTATTTTAACGACTTGGTAAAAAGTAACACCGTACTTTGCAAGATCGGGGATAATTATCTGTACCGAGGCGTCGTGGTTGAGATTGGTGGTAAACTCAAGGTCAAAGCTGCCGGACTTAATGAACAATGTGTCAATAAGCTCGTTATTACTTCCTTTCAATTTACCGTAAACATTTAACAATTGTGATGTAGAATCGCCCGGTATCATCGACGGGGGAAGAGAAACCTGTAAACTTGTGTCAATAGATTGATCTGGTATTTTTACGATACTATCCGCAAAAGAAGAAGCTGCTTTCTGCCGGTATATCAGGCTCAACAGACCGTCGGGATATTCCTTCCATTCCTCACTGCTGTTCTTAATAATATCCTTCATAGTCATTTTCGACTTTATTACGGGGGCTGCTATTTCCGGATTCCAATCTCCTCCGGCAATTTTATCTGTCGAAAATCTTTTTTTATAACAGGAATTAAGAATAAGCGATGCGGATAACAAAGTCAGAATTAATAATATACTTTTATTCCGTATCATAATTTATTGTGTGTTATTGATATTTTATATAAACAAAACGAGTTCAAAAAACAGTCGTTTTTTGAACCACTAAAATTATGAATAATTTTTAAATGACAGCACTATTTTATTAAAAAATTACTTATCACTCTATTATTCACCGTGATTAGACGTAAAAATCCGGATTTTGTTGCCTGTTTTACAAGAAAATTACGTGAGGAAGTAAACTCTTTTTTATCAATTACTCTGCCCGATGCGGTTATAAAAAACAAACTATTGTCATTTACATCGTGTAACACCAATCTTATGCTGTCGGTTGTAACAAAATTAACGGGTACAATTCTATCAATATTTTTACCGGTAAACAAAGTATCGAAAGCAAGTTTTTTATCGGCTGAAAATACTGAGAGTCTGTTTCTGTCGTAATAAATATAATCCACATTATTATCCATATCAAAATCTGACATTAAAAAGATATGGCCGGGAGAAAACTCGGCAAACGAATATTTCTCGACATTTCCGTCGGCATCGATTTCCACGGCACGTCCCATAAGGTCGGTAGTGACAATACGCGACAATGTACCTTTTCCTTTTTTGAAAAACGGAGTATTCGGATTGTTGGTAAACGCCAATTTAGCCTCCATACGAACCTCACCCCTGCGGTTAGCAAATACAACATTACCGAGCGTATCGGCAAAAAGCAAAAAATCCTTCGTTCCCAGCCTGAAATGCTCAACGGGAGTTAGATAAGCCCCCGAAAACGGAGGATTAACCCAACCGGGTGTTTCGGTACGGTCGAGGCGATAGTTGTGCAACTTCCCATCTTCAAGAGGAATTATCATTCTGTAATTCAGCCTTTTATCGTAATCCATAAGCGTCATATTCCCTGTTGCGGCAGCCGGAAGCTCAAACGGATACTCGTCAACACGGTTGCCGTTCAGATCAACAATATAAATATAGTTGGCGGTATTGAACACATACTGATATTTCTTATTTTTATAAAAATCAACCATATAAATATCGCTGACGGGAGGTTCGAGCAGCGGAATTTTCCACGCTATCTTCCCTTCATTGTCGATGCGATACAGCGAATTGGCATTATCGAAGACAAGGACTTCTTCGGCACCGTTTGTATGATTTGTAACGACATAAGGCGAACCCAAAGCAGAAGCATCGAGAGCCTCCTGCCAGCTAACCGGCTCATCGCCTGTATCGCTGCCGCTGCCGAGGTTGATAATAACGGAAGTATAAGTTCCGTTTTCGCCGGCGCTGAATTCCACGGCAACGGCCCCGAGGTTACCGGGCCGGAACCCGATTCTGCCGAAATCGACGGTTGAATTTGCAGTAAAATGAGAAAAATACCTGTCGTAATACCGCATATTCATATAAACAAATTTATTGGCTTTATCGCTGAGAAATTTGGAAAAACCCGAATACTCATCATTATTCTCGAAAGTTTGTCCCACAAGATAAGAGTCAATAAAAGTTCGTAAAGCGAGTTGAGAATTGGCAAAGACAACATAGTTTCCCACAAAAGTATAATAGGACCGGCTGAGATTATCGTAAACCGTACCGAATATATTAGGAATAAAGAATGGAATACCGAGATTGCTAATGGCATAAGACCGGTAGAAAACAGTGTCGATTGACGAATTATTGACAGCAGCGGCGGAGCCGGCAATTTTAGCAAGCTGCTGGCCGGCTTCCTTGAGGTCGGTAACGGCAAGAACGGCATAGGAGTGACCGGCGGATTCCCCGAAATCGGAAGCGGTAATGCAAAAAGCCGCCTCTTTATTAACCCACGACAATACGTTTTCCCGTATAGCGAAACCGTATTTTTTCTCCATCTTTTGCCCGTCCACAGGTTGTTGTTCGTCGAAATACCCGGATATTTTTCCATAAAAAGCATTAAAGTCGGAAACACCTGTATAATTTATAAGCATCGTATTTGAAGGTAAAACACCAAAGACAGTGATATCAACAGGTGCAAACTCGCGAATGCGACCGAGATAAGTATCGGCCGAATCGGAATAGATGGAAAAACCGGTCATAAACAGGTGATTATCCGACAGTTCGGCGTCAAGTTCGGCACGAGAAGCAATACGTCCGATATTCTTTACGGCATCGCGATAATCGGGTGCGAACCGCGATAGAAAACGGTAAAAAAACTTATAATTGATATAGATATTCAAATCGGTTTCTCCCGATATTTTAATCAAGCGTGCCACTTCGGGCTTTGAAGTTACCGGCTCGGGACTCTTAACCGCAAAAATCACTTTCTCGATCAACGACCTTTTGGCAGCGGCAGAAAACACTCCGCGTCCCGCCGTAAAATATAGTTTATTACCTTTTTTGGATATAAATTTATAGATGTCGTAACCTTCATATTCACTTTGCGAAATATCTCCGTGATTTTTCAGAAATTCCACGAAAGTGCTTATTTTAAAAGAGCCTGAATAAGGAATGGTAAACAAAAAACCGAATTTGTCGAGACCCATAAAATGCGAAGAGATAAAGATCCTTGATTTTTCAAATTCGGGAGCAAGCTTTTTATCGGAATGAATTTCGTTGATAATTGTTTCCCAGGAGTTTGTAAGAGAATCCACCGTGCGGCTGTCGAATACCGAAGAGAAAAAAGTGGAATCGGCTTTCAGGAAACTCTCAAGACGTGCTGTGGATTTCACTTCTATGATAAAAGCATTATTATCGGGGATAGCGTCAAAGGGACTGTCGATGGTAATCACAGCCTCCGTAAAATATTTATAACCGAAATAACCACCTGCCGCAACAACCGCAACAACGACTGCAATAATAATTATCCTTATCTTGCTCATATCTTGTATCTTGTTTAATTTCAGAAGATTAAAAACCCTTTGGGAATATAAATAATCATTCCAAATTTAGAGCAAAGATAAGGATGTTCGGTACGGTTAAATAAATTTCATTAACAGGTAAATGTTAATTGCCTTTACGCATTATCGTCACGGTACCGTGAGCCGAATCGGTGCGGAAATAGGTTTTATAGTCGAGAATATAATAATAAACGCCGTCGGCAGCTCCGTTACCGTCCCAGTCGTTCCGATAATTTTCCGAAACATAAATGAGTTTCCCCCAACGGTTAAAGATACGTAATCTTGACCATTCAAGTTTTTCTATGTTTTTAATCTTAAATACATCATTACGTCCGTCGGAATTCGGTGTAATAATATTGGGGATTTCTATTTCGTCGATTATTACTCTGACTTCTTTTGAAATAGAATCAACACAACCATGTTCGGATTCGAGTACTAACCAAACCGTATAAACTCCGTCGGAAGTATATGAGTGAGTGGGATTTACAAGAATCGAAGTATTATCATTCGAGTTGGGATCTCCGAAATTCCATTTATAATGCTTTCCTTTTTGTGATAAATCAATAAAATTAATCAGAGGATTGTCAATGGTAGTTATCGGCGGATGTGCTTCAAAATTAGCAATAGGTGTCGGGTAAGCATTAATAAGGTTATTGGCAGTATAACTACCTTTACAACCATCGGTAGTTTCAATGCTCAGTTTAACCGAATAAACACCGGCCGAGTAAGAATGTGTCGGATTTTGTTGATTGGAATTACTTCCGTCACCAAAACTCCAATCCCATTTGGCAATAGCAGGATAAGACATATCTGCAAATTTCACTTCCAATGGTTCGCATCCGTTAAAAACATCCGGAAGAAAACTAACGGAAGGCTTCTGAGAAACCTTTAAATTAATGGTATCGTAAACAGGCGGACAACCCGTTGTATCCCACACTTTAATTACATATTGGGTTGTTTGAGCCGGAAATGCTATAACAGTTCCCACATTGGAATTATTCAAAGATGCCGCCGGTGTCCAGTCATATTTATATGGCTGAATACCATATTGAGCTAAAACAAACAGTGATGCAGTATCTCCACACACCATTGTATCAGGAGATTTTTTTGTGACAATTGGCGAATAATCATCAATAGGAATGGTAATGGTATCAACAGTACAAACAGAGGTCTGGAACTTCATATTGAAATACTCGGTACCTTCCTGAGCACCGTCAACAAGAGGATGTAAAACGATTGTCGCCTTTTTTGCACCTGCCGGAACAATAATGGAATCGGGGATGTAAGTAAAATCGGTTCCATTGGTTGCCGTGCCCCACATTGTATCGATGGGAATAACGGTTGCATAATTAACGGCTTTGGGGAGTTTTGCGGTTATCAAGGCATCATTACAGCCTTCAAGAGCAGTTTTCCACGCTCCCTGAACAGCAAATTTTGTTGAAATCTGAACGGCACTCGAAATAAAACTATTTGCTTTCAGGAAAACTCCCGAATCATAGATATGGTCGCCCACATCACCTATTGCCGCCTTAAAATGATAAGAAACACAAGGCGTTACCAAAGCCCAAGCCGTCATTACTACCGTCAATCCGTCGTACTCAATGGTCAGACCGTTGGTATTATTCACATAATAAGCACAGTTCACACACGGACCGCTGTTGGAAGTTCCGTTATTGATATTATTGATAGAAACCGGAGTATTTGTTGTACCGGGGATTATCGCCATATTTTTGTTCACATAATTGCCACCGTTCGGATTAGGTCCGGAGATAAAAAAACCGAAAACATCGTTATAGGTGGAGTTTGAAAATTCCGGATATTCATCGGAACCGAACACATATCTGAATTTTATTGTATCGGAAATAGGCACAAAGTCAAATTCCAGAGCGGCAGCATCATATACCGTTCCGCTAACCAATGCGGCAAGTTGGGGATCGCTGCCGCCGTTTGTATTTGTTCCTGTGGAACCTGAGCTGTTCGGTCCTATAACATTCGTTGCCGAACCGGAAGTAATAACAATACCGGAAGTAAAGCCAATATTGGTTGTACCACCGTTAACGAATTTACCCATCGCTTGAGCAGAACCCGTAAAAGTAACATTTGAAACAGTTACACCATAGCCCACAAGAGTATTCTGAACCAACTGCGTAGGAGTCTGATTCTGAATAATCTGCAACTGCGGGAATCCGGCTATTACCATCAACAATAATATAACTGACAGAGCTGTTTTTTTCATAACTTTTTATTTAACTACTATTGCTTTCAGATTTTCAAATTCAAATTTATCCAGTGGTGCAATGCCTTCGGAATCTGAGCTGTAAAATACCTTATAAATTTTTGAAACCGAATTAACACTTCCCGTTTTTGTTTCCTTTGGATGCAACTGCAAAGAAAGTTCATATTCGTTGGGCGAAGGCAAATCGCAGGCCCGGCATACTCCGTTGTACCAAACATTAAGTTTCCACGACACCTCCACAACTTTACCGGTAGTGTTTTCATATTTGAATAAAAGATACTTTTTTGCAATACCTTTTTCAACGGCTGTTTGAGTTTTTGAATAAATATTAACTCCGTTAACGGATTTATACAATTGCCATCCGGAATCCGAAATAAAAGAAAACAAAGCAACCGTTGTAAAAGTCAACAAATAGAGTAGGATTTTAGATTTCATAGTTTAAAAAATTAATGTATTATCAATTCGATACAAATATACGACAATTATCTTGTTAAAAAGTTTGCAATAAAAATAAAAAAAGCAACTTTTTAACGCAAATACAGTATAACAAAATCATCATACAATCTGAATTACAACGATATACAACAAAACATAAGTAAATGTATTAAAGTTCGACAACTTTTTATATTTTTATGGTCTGAATATTTAGATGATAATAGATACCTAATGCACACAAAATCACTTAAGATATGAAACAAATCTACTTGTTTATTTTACTGGTAATAACGGGTTATACCGCTATGTCGCAGGCAGATGCCGGCATAGACCCGTCGGATACTGCAAACTACCCCCACTGGATAGAAATGATGCAGAATCAAAGTATAAACTTTCATCAAACCCAAAGAGCTTTTGAATTATATTTTTCAAAGCACAGCAAAGGAAAAGGCAGCGGATGGAAACAATTTAAGCGCTGGGAATATTTTTGGTCAACGAGGGTAACACCATCAGGAGAGTTTCCCGCCGCAACACAAGCTGTTGACGCATATCATCAGTTTTTCGGTGCTGCCGGAGGCCCGATTACTTCGTCGGGCGGCAGTTGGACACTACTGGGACCTGTTCAGTTACCCAATAACGGTACAGGGCAACCTAACGGACTCGGGCGTGTAAACTGTATGGGTTTTCACCCTACAAACCAAAATATAATTTACGTCGGTGCCCCTTCGGGCGGACTGTGGAAATCGACAAACGGAGGGTCAACGTGGACTATTCTTACGGACAACCTGCCCACTCTCGGGGTTTCGTCGATTCTAATCGACTCGCTTAATCCCAACATTATTTATATCGGCACAGGCGACCGTGATGCCGGTGATGCTCCCGGACTTGGTGTTTATAAAT
>Ga0256913_10001182_pt1 | contig 13508 bp, 9 predicted proteins | sample Axial_MatmetaG_FD_185970 | JGI IMG/M metagenome (GOLD analysis project Ga0256913, IMG submission 185970) | Deep-sea worm associated microbial mat communities from Axial Seamount, Juan de Fuca Ridge, Pacific Ocean - Axial_Mat | ecosystem: Environmental > Aquatic > Marine > Oceanic > Microbial...
AGTTCTTCCTCTTTGTTCAAACTGTGAAATTATACCATGTATCAGTATTGAATCTTCATCTCCCCGCGTCATTTCAAATGTGGCTTTTTTATTTAATATTTGAGAAGCATTAATTTCAGGATCATCTGATATAAGTTCTAATCGGTATTCAAATAATTCCGAAATTTTTTCCTTACCTTCAAAAGAAAGAATTTTAAGTTTATTCTCATCTAAATCATTAAACTTAATTTTGTAATAAGGTTCATTATGTTTATACTCAACCATCGGTTACCTCTTTAAAGTATTTTATTTCAATACGGTATGAAAACAATAAGAAAATTTTTCTTTGTATGGATTATGTATAATCAAAAGAATAATAGTAATTAAACGAACTTATACTTAAATCCACCATCCTTAGCTTTGGAAATTGTTAACTTTGTAGGAGACTTACTTTCAGTCATGAATGCAAGTAATTTGGATGATATTTCAGGGGCCAAAGTTTTGTCGACAATCGCATCAATATTCCTGGCGCCTGTTTCTGCTCTTGTGCAGGCAGCCACAATTTTATCAATTACAGGTTTACTAAATTCAACAGTAAGTTTTTGATTTTCGTAAAGTCTTTTAGCCATTTTATTTAATTTTATACCAACTATTGTTTTCATTACTTCAGGAGCAAGAGGAAGAAAAATAATTGGTTTTACTCTCCCTAAAAATTCTGGTCTAAAATATTGATTCATGTATGGTCTTAATTCTTCAAGCAGGTCGTCAGGGGATATCATGCCATCATTGTATTTCTCAAATAGAACATCTGATGCCAAGTTTGATGTCATAAAAATAATTGTATTTGAAAAATTTATATCGCGTCTGTCAGCATCTTTTAACATACCTCTATCAAATACTTGCATGAACATATCAATCACAGAAGGATTAGCTTTTTCTATTTCATCTAAAAGAACAGTACAATAGGGTCTTCTCCTAACTGGTTCACTTAAAGCACCTCCTTCTCCATATCCAACTAGACCAGGATCAGCACCAATAAGTCTTGATGTATTATATTCATTCTGATACTCTGTCATATTTAGCGTTACCATAAACCGTTCATCTCCAAAAAGGACTTCAGCTACAGCTCTCGCTAATTCAGTCTTACCGACTCCACTTGGACCGACTAATAAAAATACGCCAATAGGAGCTTCTTCCTTTTTAATACCTATTTTTGCTCCGCGGATAACATCGGCAATTTGTTTAATTGCATGATCTTGACCAACGACTCTCTTTTTTAATTCACTTTCAATTTCAATTAGTGTTGTCATTTCATCACGAGTCATATTCCCAACTTGAATGCCTGTCCACGCTTCAATTACCTCTGCAATTATCTTTGATGTAACATCAACATATACTTGCGGATTATCACCTTGAACTTTATTTAGTTCGTCTTTAATTTTCTTAATCTTTAAATTTACTTCATTATTTTGTTTAGATTCTTTTCCATCTTCAAATTTACTTTTTCTAAGTTCAACAAGTTGATTTATAAGTTTGCATTCTTTATCCCACTTATTTTTGTCTGCTTCAACCTCTTTTTTAAGTTTATCCCACTTGGTATTTAATTCGTTTAATACTGTATCATGATTTCCTAAATCTAAATCAGCATCTTTCTTTAACGATTCAATTGCAATTTCAACCGATTTCATTTCACTAATTTTTAATTCTAACATAGGTGGTTTACTAGTTAATGACATTTTTACTCGAGTTGCAGCAGTATCGAGTAAATCCACAGCTTTATCTGGGAGTTGCCTCCCAGCAATATATCGTCTTGATAATTTTACTGCTGCCTCAATTGCGTCATCTGTAATATGTATTCCATGATAAGTTTCATATTTATTTTTTATACCTCTCATCATCAGCATAGCATTTTCATCTTCAGGCTCACCGATATGTATTGGCTGAAATCTTCTCTCTAAAGCGGCATCTTTAGCAAAATATTTATTATACTCTAAATAAGTGGTGGCAGCTATAGCTCTAAATTCTCCTCTAGCTAAAGCAGGTTTTAGTAAGTTTGCTGCATCACTCCCGCCAGCTGATGCACCTGCACCAATTAAAGTATGGGCTTCATCAATGAAAAGAATTATTGGTTCTGAAGAATTTGTCACCTCAGTTATTACTGCTTTAAGTCGCTTCTCAAATTCTCCTCTCATTTTTGTCCCTGCTTGAAGTGCTCCCATATCTAATGAATGGATTTGTATACCTTTAATAATATCGGGGACTTCATTTGCTGCAACTTTAAGAGCAAGTCCTTCAACAATCGCAGTTTTACCAACTCCAGGCTCACCTAATAAAATAGGATTAGATTTTTTCCTTCTACTTAAAACTTCTATTGTTTGAATTATTTCTTTATCTCTTCCTAAAATCGGATCAATTTTTTCATCTTTTGCTTGTTGTGTCAAATTTACTGTGTAAAGGTCAAGAACAGTGCCATCCGGTGGTATTTCTTTTACAGTTTCTTCTGGTAATCCGTCTGCTCCGGTAAGAGCGTCTTCAGATGAACCTTGCACAATTTTATAAAAATTATTTATTAAATCTTCTCCTTTAATTTGAGAAAAAATATCCATCATATCAGCAGTTATTACTAATTCAGACGAAATAAATGAAGCGAATAGTGCGCCTGAACGTATCTTAGTTTCATGAAGATGAACACTGCTCATCATCCATGCTTTTTCTAAAAGATCTGTTAGAAAAGGAGAAAGCTTTGGTCTGCCATGATTACCTGATTCCATTTCGTTTAGATTTTTTATGCATTTTTCTTGTACTTCTCTTTCATCAACTTCAAAGTGTTTTAAGATAAGAGGTACATCACCATGACCATCTTCTAATAGAGCTATTAAAAGATGATCTATTGTAATTTCGTAATGATTTAGTTTAATACCATGTCCTGTTGCTGTATCTAAATTTCTAATAAGGTAGTTGTTAAGTTTCAACAGCAGAGATTTTAAATCTTTGCTTTGCATATTGCTCTCCTATTTATATTTCAAAAAGATTTTGAATAATATTCAAATGTTGTATTTTGATTTCTTTTGTAGTTTTGGAAAGGAATAATTTCAACTACTGAATTTGTGTATAATTTTCATAAGTATAATAGACACTACTGGTTTCACTATGCGGTTTTCCTAGCCATAAACTTGAGCCTAATTTTAATCTACTATCATTCCAATTAATTGTAGTAATTGTATCAGATCTTACTATTATTTTTATATCATATTCCAATCCATCATTAAGATAAAGATCTAATAATTCTTTTAATTTCTGAGCATTAAGTGAAAGGGGAGTAAAGGTTAAATATTCTTTAAACGAAATAGGGCCAATTACTATACAAATTCTGCTCATATAGTCTAATGCAGATTCACCAATAAAACTATTATTACCAAGTTGAAACGATACTGTATCATTTGAATTACCTAATTTTGGTACCTCTGAAAATTTAATCCACTTAGGAACAAACTCTTTAATTTTAATTTTAATAAAAGGGAATATATGATTTAGAATTATCAATAAACCCGATTTGTTTCTGACCCTATTACTTAAGAACCCAGAAAATTTTAAAAGAGTTAAATATGAAATCTTTGACTCTTTTTTTGCAATATTTGGACCCCTACCAATAAATGCATTTATTCTTTGCGTAACTTTATTTGTAGGGCCCTCACGAAAATAATAATAGTATTTATATTTTTTCCATGCCTGATAAAGTAACCAATAAAATCTGTTATTAAAAATATCTAAAAAATTTTGAAGTGGTACTTCATTTTCTCCAAATAAACTTTGCTGCATTGCTACCTGTTCGTGATAGCAACGAGGAATCGGTGAGTTTATTCCGTACAAACCTAAAAAGTTAAACACATATGAAATATTTTTATTATCCAATGATACTGATCGCAAATCAGTAGGAGGATAAATATAATATTCATAAGGACGAAACTTTAATCCTTTTTGATCAAGAATATACTCATTCCTATCAGGATTTAACTTTTTAGAAATTATCTCACCTAAATAAATAGCCTGCCATACATTGTATAAAGGGCCATTTTGTTGAAGGTCATTAATTAGACGGGTAAAATTTTTCCCAAGAGAGGTTTCCATGTATACTTTTTATTTGTTCCAGTTTCTATAATTGTTAAATAAACAAATGAATTTAATGTTATATATTGTGTAAGAAATCGATTTAATATTGAACCGAATAAGTAAATATCACCCTCACCATTTTCAAACTCATCCGGATCAATTTCAACCTTGAATTCAATGCCTCGGATTAGACTTTGATTGTGTATTAAGCTTTTAATAGAAGGGGGATAAACCTGCTTTATTGCCTCAATTTTCTTTTTCGCAGGATCATTTTGTGTTCGTGTCCAATTATAAAGTGTTAGAATGCTTTTTAATGCTTGAGTATCTGCAAGAGTGTTATAACTGATTGATAGATGCGAAATTAATGACCAAAGATAATTTTTCTGTTCAGGGCACTCCATAACTTCGCTTGGTAAAGTAATGTTTGAGGCTTCAATTCCTGCTGGAAAATTTCGAGGTTGATTAACAGAGCCTGCTTCTAAATAAGCCGGTGGTAAAAATCCATTTGTTAATGTCGCTTCTATACTTAGAGTCTCTTTTGAAAACATTTCATGATCCATACTCGTACCAAAAAGACGAATAAATGATTCTGCCATATCACTTTTTACATACCTTCTAAAAATTGAGTAAAATCTTTTATAGTCGTTTGAAGGATCACCAGAATCTAATATTTCGTGTGCTGTAATTGGAATATATTTATAGTGTTCAATTTTATTCTCACCAATACCAGTAACTTTATTAATAGAATAAATTTCCCTGCTTTTTCTTCTATCCAAATCGGGAATTATATAATATTCAGGAAGTCTTTGAGTAGCAATAACTTCTTCAACTGAATCATCAAATAAATTTACTATTGGAGTGCAATGAAGAAGAATATCATTTTTATTCGGCCATCTATCTCGAGATAATTTTTTTGAAAAATCGATTTTGATATCAAATGAATGTCCATCCTGAGAGGCTTCAAACTGATTAAGTCCCACAATATCTATAAAGAAAAATTTTTCTGGAAATGCAAAATATTCTTGTAATAAACGATAACCTTCAAAAGTTTGCTGTGAATAAGGTAATATTGCAAGGTTATTATTTTCATAATCTAATTCATAAGATATTTCAGGTATTCCAATTTTATAATTTTCGATAGAAGTATATTGGTTATTCCCTTCATAATTTTCTTTAACAGAAATACGACTTACAAAATTAGTTAGGTAATAAAGTAAGTTATATTTCATAGATTTGGCACCATGTAGATAAATCTGCATGGTATCTAAATTAAGAGACTGAAAATCTGTATTTCTGTCTAGTTGAATTTTTAAGATTAAAGCTGATGTAGCTTCGGATGTATCTTCAACTATTACATCTACTAATCTCATTGGGCGAACTATAAGGTCTTGCGTTGTTCTAAAAATAAATTCAGCGGGTTCTTCTTTTTCAGTAATTCGAGATTTTTCGTTTGGTCCGGACATCACTTTATATTTAACACGATACTTACCAGATTGTGTTTGGATTTCACTTTCTCTCTCAATTAAAACTGGTTTCGTTATGGCTCCAGTTTTATGATTCGCTTGCAATATTGAACATGATGGAAAGGGGCGAAGTAAATGAGGGAAAAGAATTTCCAGAATACCGCCTGCTAATTCAGGAAACTCATCATCCAATCTTTCATGAATACGACCAGCAAGAAATGCGAATCCTTCAAAAAGTCTTTCTACAAAAGGGTCTTTTCGCTGTCTTTCATTTAAATGCAGCATCGACCCAAGAGTGGAGTGTTTCTTACTAAATTCCTCACCAGCCACTTGTAAAAAATTATATTCTCTTTCAAAATATTTGTCACTGCTCATTCTGTATCCCTCTCAAAAACTATTTTAGTCCATCCAGTTGTAGAGAATTCAGTAAGTAAAACTTCTTGATTTACGCTTTCTTTAATTGAAGCAACAATCTTAAATGAAATTCTCATATTTTTTTGGTCAAAATCAGTTTTGTCAATTCTTACATCACTAATTCTTGGTTCGTATTTTAGAATTGTATCTCTTATTTGTTTTTTAATTGGATCAATAGAATTGCCTGATTCAAAATATACATGTAAAATATCCGGCATTCCAAAATCGGGTAAATGAATTACCGAACCCTGGCGTGTTTTTAATACCATTTGTAGATTTTCAATTATACTTTGACGAAGTTTTTTTTCTTCTGACATTTGTTCAAATTTATTTGTATCAATATTGTCAGGATGTGTAGCTTCAGAAGCAAATTGCCCAACTAAAAGATCATATAAACTTATATTTTCCAAAAGATATTTTAATGATTGATTGTAAAAAACTTATTAATTTGATTGATTAGAGATAGGTAAAAATAAATAGAGAGAGTATATTTTAAACTATACTCTCCTCCAAACAATAAAAAGTATTGAGGTGAATTTTTGAGGAAGTATCTTTAAATTGATTCTTCTTGATACTCAATTCCTCCATCAAGGTAATTCCACGTAAATTTCTTAGCTAGCAGAGTTACCTTTTCTAAGTGCCCAATATTTTCATTTGCTTCTATTTTTGTTGAAGGCATCCAATTTTCAACCGAAACAATTTTTGCATCTTCAAGAATATAGTTAAAATACTCTTCTTCCTCTCCTGTTTCGGCTGCAATTCTATATAATACTATCTTGACTTCCTTACACAATCTACCATTACAAACAATATCGTACAATTGTGGGGTTAATTTATCAATATCCTTAACAATTGAAAATGCAGAGATTCTCCTGGAACCTTGAATTTTATTTTCCTCTGAATCAAAAGGCAAATATACCTTATGGTCAAATTCAAACACTAAGCTGCTACTGTTTTCACGAGGACCTTCTAATTGGTTTCCTTCATGATTCTTAATTGTAATTTCACCTTTAACTGCCATTTCTAAATCTCCTATATTTATTAAATTATAATTAAATGAGTATAACTATTGATAAAATTATACTATTATTCTTCATTAGAGTGAATTGCTACAAGTCGTAATTTTACATCCATTCCCGTAATTGCAACATGAGGTCTAAATTCTACACTTATCTGGAAAAATCCGGGTTTTTCTTTTAGTTCCTCAACATTGAGTTCATACGAACGTAATGGTCGTTCAGCTATTACATTTTCTGGTGCATTTGGATAATCAGCTACAAGAGTATCAAGCCATGATTTTAAGTCTTTTTGAATTTCCCCAGCACCGGCATTTTTCCCGACAAAACTTAATTGTCTATATTTAAGATAATGCGCAATTCTTGTAACGAGCATTGTATATTGAAGACGAGCACCTACCGAATAGTTTGCCGTTGCTTCAGGATCATTCTTAATTACCATAGGTCTGTTTGTAGATGGAACTTCGAAAAAGCATGCATAATCTGTTCTGTCCCAATGTGCTAAAGGAATAAATCCCAAATCACAAAGCTCTTGGTCCTTCGCTTGACCGACTGAGGCTTCAACAGGAACTTTTAATTTTTTCTGTCCATGTTCTTCATAAGTAGGTGTAGGAAGATTTTCAACACGACCTCCTGAATCGACACCTACTATTTTGACACTCCAACCCCATTTTTCAAAACTCTTTACCATATTCGAAGCTAAAGCATATGAAGCAGGGCTCCATAAACTATGATCTTTACCATCACGGTAAACATTTTCAGTATAGTTAAAATTCTTAGTGGGTTCTGCTTCAGCGCTATATGGTAATCGCCCTAGAAACCTTGGAAGTGCTAATCCTATGTACTTCGAGCGATCATCATCTCTAAAAGATCTCCATGCAGTATATTCCGCACCTTCATTCAATTGTTCTGGTAAAAATCGATTATTCATTACATTGTTGAAATCCTCTTCACCAAAGAATTTTGCTCCGGCATTTGCAATAAACGGAATTTGAGCAGTTTCACCCAATACCGATAGGTGCTGAAGAAAATTAATATCTTGAGCAGAGTGATCAAATTGATAGTCTGTAATAATTGCGGTGTATGGATGCCCGCCAACTTTATCATATGCTCCCCAGTAAACATGATGAAATAATCCAGAACTTTTTTCATAACCTTCTTCCATAGAAGCTTCGTTTAAGTCATCATATAATTCTTCCTTGGATACATCTAATAATTCAATTTTCAAAGGTTTTGAAAATTCAGAGTTTTGAACTAAGAATTGAAGACCGCGCCACGTCGATTCAAGTTCTTGAAATTCTTTACTATGAAGTATTTCATCCATCTGTGCACTTAAAACCGTGTCTATATCAGCTACGTAAGAATCTACTAATGCTCCTGTAATTCTAAATACTTCTGTTTCCTTACCAATTTTCCCAATGAATTCAGCAACCGCACCCTTTTTTTCATCATCGAGTAATGATAATAATTTTTCAACTGAACTAGTTTCCTGCTGCTGTTCTTGTTCTGTTGAAGTTGATTTTTCTTTGGCCATAATTTGTTACTCCTTTTATTTATCTTAGTTTTTTTTCAAATCAATAGTTTTACTTATCTTCTTTTTTTGAATCTGGAGTTTCTAATTTTGATAGCAAATCCTCAATGCTGCTACCACCTTCTTTTAACACTCCCTCAATTGCTTTTTTAAGTTTAACATCTTTTAGTACTGCTAATTTTAATTGTTTGAGTCTGCTTCTAGCTTCAAGCAATTGCTTTAGAGGTTCAACTTTCTTTACGATCTCATCAGGATGAAAATCTTTCATGTCTTTAAAATCCAATTCAACATCCATTTGTGCTTCATGATCATCAGACAATTTATTCGGCACAGTGATTTTAAGTTTGGGGTTGATATCACTAAGTACTTTTTTAAAATCCCCTTTTTTGGAAATCGTCCTTAATCTTCTATCGCGAAGCATTCCTTGAGAGCCCAGTTCTTTTTTACTAAAATCCCCGGTTATTAATAACCTGTAATCTAACTCAACACTTTCTTTAGCATCGCTGCTTGGAAGTATGGAAACTTTAACTCGTTGAGCAATTTTTGGTGCAGTTAGTCTAGCCATGATTTAATTACCTCCGTTTTTGTTTTTATTTGATAATTTAATTGCTAATACTCCATTATAATTTGCTATTTTTGCAAAGAGTATTGCCTGTTCGGAATTGATTGTTTTTTTGCTTTCTTGGTCTTTAGTTTTAAGTAATTTATTATTTACTAAGTAAGTGGATTGCCAAACAGCAACACATAGTGCAGGTTCCCATTCAGCTAAGTTATATTCCTCAATTTTGTTAATCAATTGAGATAAGTGAACTTTAGCTAGGTTAAATTGTCTTGCCTCGACACATAAATTTGCTAAATTTAATTGTCTAAGAAATTGTCCTTTTCTTCTTGTATCGCCACTTATCTGCTGTTGCATTTTAGTGATATTCTCTTCAAAATTTTTTGGTAATTCTTTTACTGCTGTTTCATATTCCTTATTTATTTCTGTATAATCTTCACCCACAATTGGAGGAAGTAATAGTGGTTCTCTTTTATTATTACTAATACCTAGGACTAAATTGACTTCATTATTTATCCATTCGATAGTTTCCTTATTAGCAAATGCTGTCTCTTTATCTTTAAATTTCAAATCGGTAAGCTGAGGAAATCTCAAAAGTAGTAGAGCAAGAGAAGCTTTGATCTCTTTTCCCACTTTGATAAAAGCTCCTCCTTTAGACTCTAAAGCTTTTACAACATATCTTTGGGCGTCTAACCAATATTGAAATCCAGAATCAGGATTTAGAAAATTAAGTTCAATTCTCGGGATTAATACGTCCCAATTTTCACTTGAAAACCATTCTCGAATTTTATTTTGAATAACAGAGTTTGGAGGATCAATTTGGGTAATATTTTCATTACTAGGTGGCAAAGTAAGTTTGCCCCAAACAAGTGATCGTGACAAAGAATATATATAAGTATCATTTGGAACTTTTAATTTTTTATTCTCGAATTCATCTTCAAAGAAAAATTTCAAGTGTTTTCTAATTGAAGCTATTACAGCCTTCTCACTTGTTGGAGCAGATTGTAAACTGGTTGTTTTGGTAGATTGGGAAGGTAATGCAGATGATTCTTTAATAATTTCCTTTACTTCTTTTTTTTCTTTAGAAACCGTGTCTTTATTAACAAGTTTTTGGATGTCTTCTTCAATGATTTCTTTTTTATGTCCTTTTACAACGGAATCATTTTTAGTATAAATTTCAGCATTTTCATATAGAGTATTTATTGTTTGTTCAACAGATTTTAGCATCGGTGGATTTTCAGAAAATTGTTTATTACATTCATCTAAAAGTGAATGAAAAATTTCTTTGGCTTCTATTACTGCTTGAAAGTTTGACTTTGTTATTTCTTCCTTTCCTAACAACTTATAAAAACGGCTTGAGTTAAGATATTGAATTGCTTTGCTTCTATGTATAATTTTGGGGGGATAAATATTTTCACCATATTCTCTTAGCAAACTTAATAACAAACTTAAGCCATTTCTAAATCCAATTAACCCGTTTATTCGAAACCACGAAAAGCATAACCAACTTGCTACCCATATATTCTTGCTTTTTTCTTTAAGAATAGTTATACTTAGTTCAACACATAATTGATAATTGGGAGATGTTTTCCCTATTTCCATATTTAACTTAAAATATTCATCACTGCTATTTACATCACTGCCTACCGGTGATTCACCTTGAATAGGTTTCAGTAATTCAGCGACTTCATTTGGTAAAGTAGCTTCTAAAATTTTATTCATAATAACCATTAGTAATTTTAAATGACGTTTAGTAAATCTGTTAATAATAATTCTTTATTCTCTACTGATGATAAGTACTTGTTTCTTAAAAAATTCTTTGCGTTTTCAATATTACCTTCTTTGTCAGTAAAGCATATATTATCCATTAAATAGGATGGATGAATAAAGTGGGTATAATTGTCGAAAGGTGGTTGATTCATAAAAAGAGTTAAGTAATTGGTATCAGTCTTAGAATTTTGCTCCCAAAATAAATATGGTTGTAAACTCATATTATTAACTAATCTTGAACAAACATTTATCCAAAAGCTAATATCTGTGAAAATATAATTACTTTTACTATCTATTGGGATTTTTAATCCTAATGTGAAATTAGTTATTTGTCTATTTCTAAATGGTGATAATATCTCTATAAGATTATAAAATATTAAATATTTCCTTTCATCCTCAAAATTTTTAAATAGTCTATTCCAGAATTGATTGTTTGTTGTAGCGTTTAAAAAATTGCGATACTTAAGTTTTGTATAAGATAAGTTGGTTTCATTATGAATGAATTGATTTTTAATCTCAGTAATAATATCATCAAGCTTATCCATATCTTTCGTTTGATAAATATTTTTAGTGGAATTTAAAAAAAAATTTTCGAAAAGCATAGGTTGTAGATAGGAATTTTTATTAACAGTTGAGTGATTAAATAGAGTGAAAATAATGAATGGATATTTTCTGCCACTTTTATCATTACTTGGGATAAATGTACCTAATAAAGTATTAGAACTATTTTGAATAGGAAAAATAAATTGTATTGAATTTGATTGTGAATAGAAGTTATCAAAACTAGTACTTAATTTAGCTTTAGCATGTTGCAAACCATTTTGGAGCCATGTGTCAAAAGAAATTATTCCACTATTTCCTGAATTGAATTTTACAAAGTCAGCAAATTTTGGAAGCTTGCCAAAACATCCTGGTAAATATCCTATTGAATCCATAAGATTTAGATAATTAATTTATTTTTTTAGGTAGTTTAAATCGGGTAAAATATCCTTGCTTGAATGGATTTTTAGAACTTTCAGCTTGTAATTCGTATGACACCCTTACATCATAAGAGTTATTTTCAACAAAGTTCCAATTTAATTGGTAGAGTCTTGATGACTTTCTTTCAATATTTGCTAAATCTAACAAACGAAATAATGCCCATTCTCCCTCAAAGTTTTTTTCATGTGCACTTCCAAAACCTCTAATTGATATATTTAATCTTACTCCTTCATTCATATGTTTTATAGGCCACTTAATATTTATCCAATAAGGAGCTCCACTATAATATTTATCCTCGAATCCATTTATATAAAGAGAAATCTGTTCAACTATCGGTTTATTTCCTTTAATTATTTTAGAGGTAGGTTGTAAAGGTTTCATCTGGAAGGAAAGGTTTAATACTCCGTTTTTAAACATTGTTTTTCCAATATCATTAGCGAGGTTAAGAATATTAATCATATCTCTTGATAACTCAATACTTACACCTTCCCATTTATTTGTTCTCCAAGGATTTTTATTAACAAAATCTTCAAGTTCATCATTAAAAAATGTCCAAATAATTCCAACCTCAGGATTAAAAAAATCTTCAAAATCTTCCAGAGGAGCATCCATACCATTAACATTAAAAGGATAAAAGTTTGCGAGTGTTCTATTGAAGTGATTATAGATTCTCAATTGCCATTGTGAATTTAAATAGTCTTGGGTATCAAGTAGTATAGCTCGCCAAGCATTAATAATGGGGGTCTCAAATATTTTACGAATTACTAAGAGTGAAGGATATAAAGAACTTTGAATTTCTTTCATTGCAGTAGGCAATGTACCCACATTATTTTTAATAATTCCAACAGAATAATTTCTACAAGCTTCACCATCTCCTTTGAGAGATTCGAGTGTACTCAGAATATAAGTGTATTGTTCAAGACACTTGACAATGTTTCCTAAAGCTTCACTAGTTGATTTCCCATAAACAAATTCATGCAAATTCTTAAACTCTCTATCAACCAAGTGAGTTACTTTTGTAGTTATAGGATTTGAACTACTATCAACTGGGAATATTTCTGATTTATTTTCAAATGTAGTTTCAAATGAAACTTTTTTCATTAATAAAACGATAGGGGAGTTTGTTGGATCACTTAAGCTATTAAATAATTGGGCAGCTGTTGAAACATTACCAAAATCAGAGTACTTTATGCTACGTAGAAATTGCCACCAAGTTTTATTGTACTCGGAAAAATATATTTTTTTAAGACTCTTAATCATTTCGTTCTTATTAATCATTTCCTTTGGTAATATCTTTTGAATAGAATTCCCAATTACCCAATCATCTTTCCCAGAATTTTCACTTTGATTTGAGATCTCATTCTTTACGTAAGATATCCATCCTTCTTTAGTAAAAAATGTAGGGACTTCAAATTCACTTTTAATATTAGAAGTATAACTTATACCCATAAGTTTTCTTAAACCAAGTGAGCCATGTAAGACTTCAAAACCAGTCTGCTTAATATGTTCGTAAACACTAACTATACTTGGCTGTACTGTAATTAAACGCCTTACATTTTTTACAAGTTGATCGTTATTTTTTATTTGATAATTTCCTGGAGTTCCAATGTTATTAATTGTAAAGCTAATATGATGATAAATTAGATTTCTTAAACTATCTTTTTTATTTGATGCAGATTCAGGAA
>Ga0256913_10001183_pt1 | contig 13502 bp, 10 predicted proteins | sample Axial_MatmetaG_FD_185970 | JGI IMG/M metagenome (GOLD analysis project Ga0256913, IMG submission 185970) | Deep-sea worm associated microbial mat communities from Axial Seamount, Juan de Fuca Ridge, Pacific Ocean - Axial_Mat | ecosystem: Environmental > Aquatic > Marine > Oceanic > Microbial...
CAACAGGTCATTATTGCCTTTGACCAACTGCTTTATATTTTTGAACCGTTCCCCACGATAGTCTTTTTCCTCCAGCTTATACCGCTGAATCATGGTTCCCATGGCCCCGTCGAGGACAAGAATACGCTTAAAGAGTTCGGTTTTTATATTTGGTTTCATTCAATAATTGACTTAAATATGATTATTATTCATTACATAGCCCGGTGTCTTTTTGTATGGCTCTGTGAACAGTTATTACGCAAAGAACCGCAGAGAAAATTGCCCATAGTGATACATTTATTAATTATTTAAGCATAATGCATATGCGAATTTAGACATTGTAACAAAGCAATCTTTATACAGATTTGTTTAACTTCAATTTATTATTTCCCCGATTGCCCGGGGTTAGGTCTTGGCACCTTTTCCCGTGTGGGAAGGTTGCCAGGGCTTCGCAGAGCCTAATCTCTCCACCCTTCTTTATAAATCAAAATACCATCCGGCGGCTGCCGGAGCAGGATTTGAATTATGAAACAAAAGTACATTAATTTTTAATATTGGGCCTTCGGTAAAAGGTAGTGTTGTTGTCGGCAAATAAAAACCCTGCACGAATGATCTCCATGCAGGGCCGTAGTTGTTATGCGACTATTTGGAAGTTTCTATTTTTCCACTTTAAAGTCCATGGTCATATTTCTGTCGCCGAAAGAGGCTTTGACAGTGTAGATACCGTTGTCCCATCCGGAAACATCAAAAGAGAAACTCAATGCGGGGATCGTTGAATTAGCATTGAAAAGTTCTTTCACTTTTTTGCCGGAAGCGTTGTAAACATCTGCTGAGACCATTTTGTCTTTAACACCTGTAATCTTTACATTTACCGTGCCTGCTGCCGGTTGCGGAAACACATGAATACCCGGTTGCATGGTTTTCTGGTTCATCATTTTCTGATTTTGCATACTCCGGTTGTTCATACCCTTCTTTTGTTGCATGTCCCGGTTCCGGTCCCACATCAGGATAAAAGTCGGGTCGTCCACTTTGTCCAGTAAAGTTTCTTTATTGTTCCCGGACATACTGTTATTTCCACGCATAGCTTTTAAGTCTTTTTGCCACTGTTCTTTTTTAGGAGTTATTTCTTTAATGTACTCCTCTTTCATTTTGGGATGTGCATCAGTTATTTTGGCTAACCTGTCTTTAAAAGCAGCAAAATGTGCTTTTTGTGTGTTTTCCCTGTCGGCCGGTGCCACAGTTCCATGCATATTATCGCGAATTGTATTCCGGTCCTTTTTTATCTGCTGCAATTCAGCTTTTTCTTCTTCACTAAGCACACTCATAAACTTATCCTGTTCCCGGATGAGCACAGGCTTGATATTATTCTCATAATACATTCTAAATCCCTGGTTCATTGACTTTCCTTTTCCGGATTGAGGCTGGGCCGTAAGGATGCTCCCGGAAAAAATAATAAGCGCACTTAATAAAACTGTCAGTGTTTTTTTCATGATGATAAATATTAAAAGTTTGTTGTACTTATGGGTCAATAACTGTGCCATACACTCAGATAATAAAGAAAGGGTTGTTAAATAATCCTAAAAGAAATTCAATTATCTTTGCAGCCCGAAATTAAAAAACGTAAATCACATATAATTATGTCAGAAGTTGCTGTAAATCAAAAATTGCAATACAAAGTAGCCGACCTGTCCCTGGCCGAATGGGGAAGGAAAGAAATAGACATTGCCGAGCAGGAGATGCCGGGATTGATGGCTATCCGTGAAAAGTATGCCGGTGAGAAACCGCTGAAAGGCGCCCGGATCACAGGATCGTTACATATGACCATACAAACGGCTGTGCTTATTGAAACTTTAACGGAACTGGGTGCTGATGTGCGCTGGGCAAGCTGTAATATTTTCTCTACGCAGGATCATGCTGCGGCAGCTATTGTTGTTGGGAAAAACGGAACGGCGGACAATCCGCAGGGAACTCCTGTTTTTGCCTGGAAAGGTGAAACCCTGGAAGAATACTGGTGGTGCACCAAGCAGGCTTTGTCACATGGTGACGGAGTCGGTCCCGACCTGATCGTTGACGATGGCGGTGATGCCACATTGCTTATTCACAAGGGAGTGGCAGCCGAAGATAATCCTTCGTTGCTGGATGTTGAAGCCACAAGTGAAGAAGAGGAAGAAATATTAAAAATGTTAAAGAATACACTGGCCGAAGATCCGCAACACTGGCACAAAACCGCAGCCAACTGGAGAGGTGTTTCGGAAGAGACAACAACAGGTGTACACAGATTATACCAGATGATGGAAGATGGTGAGTTGCTGGTACCGGCCATTAACGTGAACGACTCGGTTACCAAATCAAAATTTGATAACCTGTACGGATGTCGCGAATCGCTGGCGGACGGAATTAAACGGGCTACCGATGTGATGCTTGCCGGAAAAGTGGTTGTTGTTGCCGGATACGGTGATGTGGGCAAAGGATCAGCCAAATCAATGAAATCATACGGTGCCCGTGTGATTGTTACCGAAATAGACCCAATTTGTGCCCTGCAGGCTTCTATGGAAGGTTTCCAGGTGATGACGATGGAAGATGCTGTAAAAGAAGGAAACATTTTTGTGACAGCTACCGGTAACAAAGACGTGATCACTATTGATCATATGGCTCAGATGAAGACGGAATCTATAGTTTGTAACATTGGTCATTTCGATAACGAAATTCAGGTGGCTCAGCTGGAAGCATACCCTGGAATTAAGAAAATCAACATCAAACCACAGGTGGATAAATATATTTTCCCTGACGGACATACAATATACCTGCTGGCCGAAGGCCGTCTGGTAAACCTCGGATGTGCTACCGGTCATCCTTCATTTGTGATGAGTAACTCATTCACAAATCAGACTTTGGCGCAAATTGACCTGTGGAAAAAGAGAGATACTTATAAGGTAGGTGTTTACCGTCTTCCGAAATATCTGGATGAAGAAGTGGCCCGACTGCACCTGGAAAAATTAGGTGTTAAACTAACCAAATTAACCCCGGAACAGGCAGCCTACATTGGAGTGAAACCCGAAGGGCCTTATAAACCGGATCATTACAGGTATTAATTCAATTTAAAGAAAGAATATTGAGAGAAGCGTTACTGTGAGGTAGCGCTTTTTTTAATTGTGGATATAAAGGATATAACCGTCGTATTCGGCGGCATATTCAATGAGCGGATACTGGCCGGGACCGTCAAATATGGAGCCGTCCAGAAGCTGATAGGAGGTTTCTGTGCAGGTGTCTTTAACGAAAGGATAATTATCTCCTACTATGAGTTTTCCACAGAGCGTATAATTTTCGTTGCAGCATTTGAAAGGATCATTCGGCGGCTGGCGTTCATATGCTTTAAAATGGGTCATATCCATCCGCCAGACTATAATGCCTCTGCTGCCCGGAGGAATATAAATACTGGGCTTCTCATCGAGATAAACCCAACCGCCAACAGTATTCAACTCCAGAAACTCAGTTGAGTTGGGATTTAATGAAATGTGGATATTCACATTGGGAATGTTGGGGTTAAGATTGTTTTTATGGCATGAAGCAAAAAACAGAATGGTAACTGAAAATAAAATGAAAAGAAAAATATGAGATCGCTTCATAATGGAAATTTTATCAAAAACGCAATTAAATAAGTATTATTTTGTTCTTTTTAAATAAATTAATCCGTTTATTTTTGCAGTATCTGCATGCGCATCTTTTTCAAAAATAGAAATATTCCGGCCACACTCTTACTGGTTTTTATGTTATCGGGAGTTATGTTTCAGGCAAGCGGATGCCATACCACCAGAGAACAGCGCCATGCATACAAAATGCAAAGAAGATCGGCCAAAGAGGGAGCTAAAGAACATGAAGCCCTGATCAAAGCACATTATGATCATCAGGCAGAAATCACTAAAAAGATGATGAAAGAGATGAAGAAAGAAAATAAGAGGTTGAAGAAAAACCGGAAAAGATCTTTCTGGGACAGGCTCTTTCATAATAAATGCCGCTAAAATTTCCTTATGTAATAGTTGTTGTAAATGTTTCCCGCAGATTTTGTAAACTTAGGAAACTTTTTACACATAAATAGTTTCCTAAGTTTATTTTTATTTATATTTGCTTTCCCAAAACAGAAAATATTAAACAGATGAAGTTGATTATGATACGTTTTACCGCTTTGTGCTTATTGGTGTTAGCGATAGGACAGACGGAAGCCCAAAATGTCTATCGTTTTTCCCTGACAGAGGCTGTTGGTTATGCGATGGAAAACAACTACGATGTTATTTATTCGGAGAAAAGCATGGAAGCTGCCAAGCAACAGATGCGGGAAGCCACTTCCATCGGGTTGCCGAAAATAGACGGATCGATTGATTATACCGACAACATCCAGCGGCCGACGAGTTTATTACCTGGTGAATTTATTGGTAAGCCTGGTGAATATTTTGAAATCCAATTCGGCACCAAATACAATGTTAATGCCGGGCTGTATGCTTCGCAACTATTGTTCAGCGGTAAATATATTGTGGGTTTGAAAACGGCCAAGATATTTCTTGAGAAAACTTCCATGGAGTTTTTCCAAAATAAAGTGGCCGTCCGTCAGCAGGTGGCCAATTCTTATTACAATGTTTTGTCAACAGAAGAAGCTTTACGGGTGCTGGATACTACCCTGCGGGTGACGCGCAAACTTGCTGAAGAAACGCGTTCAACTTACGAAGTGGGATTTGTGGAAGACATTGACGTGGACCAGCTGGACCTGCTGGTGGCTGATCTGGAAGCATCAAAAGTGTTCTTCGAAAATCAATTAAATATCACTCATGCCTTTCTCAAATTTTATCTGGGATTAACGGAACAGGATACGGTGATCCTGAGCGATGACCTTAACAGTCTGATTGAAAAAATGAACAACGAATCATTGATTACGGAAACTTTTGATTACCGGCAGAATGTGGATTATGCCACGCTGGAAAAACAGAAAGAGATTAGTTATATGCAGGTAAAACTGCAGAAATCGGAATATATGCCCACCCTGATGGCAAATATCAATTTAAAGACAAATGCCCAGCGCGACACGTGGGACTTCTTTAATACGGGCGGAAAATGGTTTGCCAGTTCGGCCTTGGGAATTAGCCTGCAAATGCCTATCTGGTCAAGTGGTCAGCGCCGGGCCAAAGTTAAACAGGCGCAAATCGCTTTTGACCAGTTAGGAGTTAGAGAACAGCAACTGATCACTTCTCTGAATTTACAATACCAGAATGCACGTAATGAATATTTGAATGCATTCACTGTCTATATGAATAAAGACAAAGCCCGGAAAGTGGCCCAAAAGATTTTTGATAAAACAAGTGTGAAATTCACCGAGGGCATGGCTACCAGCCTGGATATTCTGAATACACAAACACAATATCTGAATGCCGAAAAAGATTATATCAATGCGGCGGCAGCCCTGCTGAAAGCGGGAGAAGACCTGAAGAAACTGTTAACAAAATCAATCACCCCATAATCTAAATTCAAATGACCGACAGAAAGCAGGAGATAGTTGAAAAAGTAAAACAACTTTACAATAAATACGGCATACGCAGTGTAACCATGGATGATGTCGTGCGGGAAATCGGTATCTCCAAAAAAACATTGTATCAGTTCTTTGCTGATAAAAGTGAGTTGGTAACGGCCGTTATGGATCATCGGTTTGAAGACAGGAAAATAGAAATAGACAAAGCACTGGAAGGTAAAGAAAATGCCATTGAAGAAATGTTGACCTATTACGCTTTGCAGCTGAGGATGATCAGGGAGCACAAACCTACTTTACTCTACGATTTGAGAAAGTATTACCCGGACATATATGAAAAGGTAACCATCCGAAAGCGGAAATACATCTATGACAGTGTTTTGGAAAATCTGAAACGGGGAAAAGCGGAAGGCTTGTACAGAGCAGAACTCGATGAAGAAATCATTGCACGCCTGAATCTGATGCGAATTGAAGCCATTACGACAACGGGTATTTTTACTTCCGAAGAAATTATGACCCCGGAATTTTTCAGGGAGGTTTTTACCTACCACATATTTGGCATTGTAAATAACGAAGGAAGAAATTATCTGGAAAAAAATATTGACAAACTCAGTTAAATAACAATCAAATGAAGAAATTAATTTGGATTATTATAGCCGGTTTACTTTTTGTATCATGTAGTGATCAATCATCTAATGACCCGGAAAGTATCAGAAAACAAATCAATAATTACCGTGAAGAGATGGCCGGCCTTAATGAAAAAATAGCCGAACTTGAAGAGCAACTGGACAAACTGGACACCCCGGAAAATCAAAAGAAAGGGTTGATGGTCAGGGTGGAAGAAGCCCGGACACAGCCTTTTTCAGAATATTTTGAAGCTACCGGCGAACTGGAAGCCGAAGAAGAAGCCTTCATCAGTCCTGAATCACCCGGACAGATTGCGGAAATTTATGTAGTGGAGGGACAGAAAGTAAACAAGGGACAGTTACTGGCCAAGTTGAATACGGATCTTATTGAACGAAATATTGATGAGGTAAAAACACAACTGGATTTTGCCGAAACCATGTTTAAAAAGCAGAAGGAGTTGTGGAGTAAGAACATCGGATCCGAGCGTCAGTATCTGGATGCTAAAAACAAACTGGAAACACTGCAAAACAAACTCCGGACACTTGAAACACAATATAAAAAGTCGTTGATATATGCTCCCATCAACGGTTATGTGGAAGAAATTTTTCAAAAAGAAGGGGAACAGGCTTCTCCCGGATTTCAGATGATGCAGATTGTTAGTCTGGATAAAATGAAAGTGACGGCCAATATTTCCGAAGCCTATCTGCCCGTAATCCATGAGGGAGACACGGTTGAGATAACATTCCCGACTTTTCCCGGCCTGGTGATGCATAAACCCATTTCACGCATCGGCCATGTGGTGAGTAAACAGAACAGAACTTTTAAAGTCCAGGTATATGTGGACAACAAAGACGGGTTGTTAAAGCCGAATCTGCTGGCTACTATCAAAATCAACAACTACAATTCCGATAACCACATTGTCATTCCTTCAAGGGTTGTCAGGGAAGATATGAAAGGCGCTTATCTGTATGTGGCCCAAAAGGAAGGGGAGCAATGGACGGCTAAAAAGAAGTACATCACACTGGGTAAATCTTACCGTAACAAAAGTGAGATCCTCTCCGGACTGGAATCCGGCGAACTGATCATTACCGACGGATTTAACAATGTAACGGACGGTACTTTGCTAACCATTACAAAATAATACTTCACGGGAAAGAAAAATAAATTATTAAAGGACACACATGATGGAACAGGATAAAGAAAAGAAAATAATCAGAACGTTCTGGCTCTCCAACTGGGCGCTGAAAAACAAAATTACGGTTTATCTGATCCTGGTGGTTATCGTCGGTTTCGGACTTTATTCTTACATTTCCCTTCCCAAGGAACTTTTTCCGGAGATTTCCTTCCCGACGGTGATGGTACAGACCATTTATCCGGGCAACCCGCCGGTTGACATCGAAAATCTGATTACAAGGCCTTTGGAAAAAGAGATCGAATCGATCAAAGGAATCAAAAAAATGACTTCCCTTTCAAGCCAGGATGCTTCCAGTATTTTTGTTGAATTCCAACCGGATGTGGATATCAAAAAAGCATTGCAGGATGTGAAAGATGCCGTTGATAAAGCCAAGAGCGACCTGCCTGACGATTTGCGTGAAGACCCCGCTACCACTGATATTGACCTTTCGGAATTTCCGGTCATTAATATCAACCTGAGTGGTGATTTTAATATCAACGAACTGAAAAGCTATGCCGATGAACTGAAAGATGAAATAGAAACCATCTATGAAGTGTCCAAGGTCAATATAACAGGCATCACCGACCGGGAAGTGCGCGTTAACCTGGATCCTTTTAAGATGAGTGCGCTCAAAGTGAGTTATACGGATGTGGAAAATGCCATCAAACGCGAAAATGTTTCCATGTCGGGAGGCGACATTAAAATGGGAAAGATCAACCGGACTGTCAGACTGGTTGGCGAGTTCACGGATCCTATGGAGATAGAGAACATCATCGTAAAAAGCGAAAAAGGAAATATCATTTACATGCACGACATCGGAAATGTTGAATACGGCTTTGCCGAGCGCGACAGTTATGCCCGGCTTAACCATCAGCCCGTTGTATCGTTACAGGTAGTGAAAAAAAGCGGCGAGAATCTGTTGTCCACCATCAGTCAGGTGAATAATATCCTGAAAAAAGCACATGAAGACAATGTAATACCCGAAAAACTGGTGGTGACCATCACCAACGATCAGTCGGAAGTGGTCAAATTACAGTTGAGCAATCTGGAAAACAGTATCATTATGGGGATGATCTTTGTAATCATCATTTTGTTCCTTTTTCTGGGTACGCGAAACTCACTCATCGTCGGACTGGCTATCCCCATGTCAATGTTTTTGTCTTTTCTGTTTATGGGTATTCTCGATTACAAGATCAATATGATCGTGCTTTTCGGCCTGATCCTCGCCCTGGGAATGCTGGTGGACAACGCCATTGTGGTAACGGAAAACATGTTCCGGTACGTCCAGCAGGGATATACCAAAATGGAAGCCGCCAAACAAGCCACGGGGGAGGTGGCTGTTCCTATCATATCTTCAACGGCAACGACGCTGGCAGCCTTCTTTCCGCTACTTTTCTGGGACAGCATTATGGGTAAGTTTATGAGCTATCTGCCCGAAACGCTTATCATTGTCCTCAGCTCTTCCCTGATGGTAGCCCTGGTAATCATCCCGGTAGTGTTTACCGACTATTATAAAAAAGGAGCCAATGTGGTATTACCTAAAATGTCGCGGCATTTAAAAATTATTCTCCTTTTGATTGTTCTGGCCATTCCGGCTTTTCTATTGAAAATAAACTGGATGGGCACCATTTTTCTGGTATTTGCTTTTATCGGGGTACTCGATTTGCTTTTTCTCTCCCGTCTGGCCCTGTGGTTTCAGAAAAAAGGGTTGGTCTGGCTTGAGAATATCTATATCCGGTTTATCAAATTTGCCCTGAGAGGCATCACCCCTTATTTATTCATTGCCGGCACCTTTCTGATGATGATTGTTACCATGATGTTCTATTTTGGTTCCCATCCGAAAGTGGTCTTTTTCCCGACTCAGGATCCTAAACTGATCAATATTCTGGTGGAAATGCCGATCAATACGGATATTGAGGTTACCGACTCCACCGTGAAAGTTCTGGAAGAACAGGTTTTTGATGTCCTGGAATCCGACATGGATATTGTCAGTTCGGTTTTGACAACTGTCGGCAAAGGAGCTGTGGGTGAAAATGCAGGATTTAGCGGCCGGTCAGGTGGCTCGAACAAAGGGCTGATCACGGTGAATTTTGTGGAATACGAATTCCGGAACGGTAAAGACACCCGTGAAATTCAAAAAAGATTAGAGGACAGGCTGATAGGAAAATATGCCGGGGTAATTGTATCTGTTGAAGAACAGCAACACGGGCCACCAACAGGCAAGCCGATTAATATTGAATTACACGGAAAAAATTTCAACACCTTGCTGACTTTGTCGGATACGGTACGGACAGTAATCAATGCTGCCGGCATTCCGGGAATTGAAGCCCTGAAAATTGACCTGGACGAGGGGAAACCGGAACTGCTCGTCAATATTAACAGGGAAAAGGCACGGCGTTACGGGCTTTCCACCGGACAAATAGGAGAGGCCATTCGTACGGCCTTGTTCGGAAAAGAGATATCCGATTTCAAAGACGGAGAAGACGAGTATAAAATCAGAATGAAACTCGATGACAAATACCGTTACAACTTTGAAGACCTGATCAACCAGCGGATAACTTTCCGTAGTCAAGCTTCCGGAAAAATCGTACAAATACCTATTTCTGCCGTGGCTGATTTTACTTACAGTTCGACTTACGGAGCCATCACCCGTATTGACCGCGATAGAGTGGTTACCGTTTATTCGAATGTGATGGAAGGCTATAATGCCAACGAAATAAATGCCGAATTAAAGAAAATCATGAAACGGATCAAAATGCCGGAAGGAGTTACTTATGCATTTACAGGAGAACAGCAGGAACAAAAGGAGTCCATGGAGTTTCTGGAAACAGCCCTGCTGATCGCTGTTGCTCTTATAGCACTGATTCTGGTAACACAATTCAACTCTTTTGTCAAGCCGGCCATGATCATTTTCACGGTTTTACTCAGCACCATCGGTGTATTTGGCGGACTGGCTACATTTAAAATGAGTTTCATCGTGGTTATGACCGGTATCGGTATTGTATCACTGGCCGGAGTGGTGGTCAACAACGGCATTGTGTTGATAGATTACATCACTTTGCTGAAAGCCCGGAAGCGAAAAGAACTGGGGCTGGCTGAAGGGGCTCCTTTACCTCCTGATGTGGCCAAAGAGTGTATTGTAGAGGGTGGAAAAACCCGTCTGCGGCCGGTACTGCTTACAGCTATTACGACAATATTGGGCCTGATGCCGCTGGCCGTTGGTCTGAATATAGACTTCATCTCGTTCCTGAACACGTTTAACCCAAGAATTTATTTTGGAGGTGATAACGTGGCTTTCTGGGGCCCGTTAAGCTGGACGGTGATTTTCGGGCTGAGTTTTGCCACTTTCCTGACGCTGGTCATTGTTCCGTCAATGTACCATGCATTGGTGCAGGGGAAATACAAAATAGATGCGTTGTTTTCGCGGAAAAAGTAAAAAGGTCAGTAGAAATTATCGGGAATAAACGTTACAGCCCTTTCACTTTGTAAAGATAATGTGAAGCGTCTCCGAATTTCTTTGCAGGGATGTTGATGAACAAACCTTCGGAAGAGGAAAAGGTTTTGTCGCCGGCATACAGCCGGGCTTTGGTTTTCACTTTTCTGCCTTCAACTGATTCTACCCATGCTTCAACTGTAACCACAGAATTGACCGGGAGCATCTCAAAATACTCCACTGTAATTTTGGCGGCCACAACCGTTTGTCCGGCAACCCAGGCAGCAAACCCCATCGCTTCGTCGAGAACGGCAGCCATACTTCCTCCGTGGGCGTGGCCGGGAGGGCCCTGTGCAGCTTCGCCAAAAAAGACTTTCCCGAAAAACCGCTTGTCACTTTTCCTGATAAAATACCTGACAGCAAGTCTGTTTTTTAAAGGATCTCCGATGACAAAAGAAGGCTGGTCTTTTAATGTGTCGGGGTATTCGAGAGCAATCCATCCTTCCTCCCCTTTCAATTCCGGATGATGTGTATGATCCATGCTTGTATTTTGATAAGGTTTACAAAATGGCAAAGGTAAGCAGCCTGAGCTTAACTATGCCTGTTTTTCTGATTCAATGTTTTTAATGCTTTTTTGGCCTCTTGTCTCCCCAGTTCTATCAACTCATCCGCCTTGTGAAAATCGAAGGTGCCGCCTGCCTGTCGTGATATTTCAATAAGCAGATCAGGAGGATTGAGTTCAAGATTTAGCTTTGATATTTGGGACAGCATCAGTGATGATGTTTCCGTACCCAGTTCAAAATAGCCGATGCTGTCTTTTTTATGAGCAGGAAAAAGGTGAGACATTTTTTCCTGAAACGCTTTAAACCGGCCGTTAGTCAATTGCCCGATATATCCGTTCTTATTTTCCGTGTTCTTTTTCTTTGGCATAGGGATTTGTGCATTGACATTCACTGCCACAAGCAAATCCCCCTGATGACGTTTGACACGATTGACCGGGACCGGGTTTAAAACACCACCGTCCACGAGCAGGACATCCCCGTGAACAGCGGGTGTGATGACCATCGGGATAGAGATAGAAGCCCTGACAGCCTTATATAAACTGCCCGTTGAAAAACAAACTTCTTTTTTATTCCTGATGTCGGTAGCTACAGCAGTAAAAGGAATGGACAGTTCTTCAATATTTCTGTCGGGGATAAACTTGCGAATTTCATTCAATACTTTATCTGCTTTGATAATGCCACTGCTGCTAAGCGTAAAATCAATTAGGCCGAATACATCCAGTTTATCCAGTGTGCGCAGCCATTTTTCATATTCGTCCAGTTTGCCTGACGCATAAATGCCCCCGATCAGAGCCCCCATGGAAGAGCCGGCAACGGAAGTAATCTGATACCCTTGTTCAACCAGCTCGTGAATAACACCTATATGGGCAACACCCCGCGCTCCGCCACTTCCGAGAACCAAAGCAATTTTTCTGCTCATGTTATATTCTTACTGTTTACAAGATTTTGGTTTTTCCTCATCAATTTTAATACCGAAGTAGGTTTTCCGGCATGTCTTTATGTAAAGATGACCATCATGGGAGATGGTGGCAAAAAAAAGCTGCCGTAGAGGCAGCTTTAAGACTATTTGGAAAAAAAGACTATTCCTCTTCTTTTTGTGATTCTTCGTATTCTTTCAGCAGTTTGTCCTGAACATCACCCGGAACCTGCTGGTAAGCATCGAATTTCATGGTAAAAGTGCCTCGGCCTGAAGTAATTGAACTCAGGGAAGTGGCATAACGTTGAATTTCTGCCAAAGGTACTTTAGCTTTGATCACCTGGTTTTTACCTTCGGAGTCCATACCCATGATGATAGCACGTCTTCCCTGCAGGTCTGTCATAACCGATCCCATCATATCTTCCGGAACTTTCACGACAACATCATAAATGGGCTCCATAATTTTGGGTCCGGCATTTTTGAAAGCCGTGCTGAAAGCATTACGTCCGGCCAGTTTAAACGAGATCTCGTTGGAGTCAACCGGGTGCATTTTACCGTCGTAGATGTAAACAATAATATCACGTGCATAAGAACCGGTCAAAGGCCCTTCGTTCATTCTTTCCATAATCCCTTTCAGGATAGCCGGCAGGAAACGTGTGTCGATGGCACCACCGACAATACAGTTGTTGAAAATAAGTTTACCGCCCCAAGGAAGATCATGTTCTTCGGTACCGCGGATCGGGAAGTCTGTAGGATCTTTGTAACCTTCAACATAAGGCTGGATCATCAGGTGAACTTCACCAAACTGTCCTGAACCACCGGATTGTTTTTTATGACGATAGTCGGCACGTGCCGATTTGGTAATGGTTTCACGGTAAGGAATTTTCGGCGGGAAGATTTCCACCTCAATCTTTTCTATCTTGTTCAGATACCATTTCACGGTGTTGATATGAAATTCTCCCTGTGATTTGATAAGCATCTGTTTCAGTTCGCGTGAGAATTCAATTTCCAGTGAAGGATCTGTTTTATGCATTTCGTTCAGTACGGCACCGATTTTTTCGTCATCAGCAGAGTTGACAGCTTTAATGGCAATCGTGTATAGCGGATCGGGGAGTTTTAATCCTTCAAAACCTGCCGAAGCAGCTTTCGGATCCATCAGCGAGTCGCTTGTGCGGACATCTTTCAGTTTGATGGTAACGGCAATGTCACCGGCATAAATAGTATCTACCTTGTCACGGTCTTTACCACTTAGTACGAACAACTGTGAAATTCTTTCTTTGTTGCTGGTTCTCGGGTTG
>Ga0256913_10001184_pt1 | contig 13498 bp, 10 predicted proteins | sample Axial_MatmetaG_FD_185970 | JGI IMG/M metagenome (GOLD analysis project Ga0256913, IMG submission 185970) | Deep-sea worm associated microbial mat communities from Axial Seamount, Juan de Fuca Ridge, Pacific Ocean - Axial_Mat | ecosystem: Environmental > Aquatic > Marine > Oceanic > Microbial...
TTATAACCTATTGTTTTTGTTCCACGGGTTTTAACCCGTGTTTAATAATATTAACCCCCTGTTGGGTTTGTAATCATTCGCTTTTAGTTTATATTTATGAATGATATGTGGTTAACTTTGGAAAAGCCAACTGTCAAAGCAGAATAGCTTTTCGACTAACTTTGGAAAAGCCAACCATCAAAATAGAATAGCTTTTCAGCAAACTTTGGAAAAGCTAACTGTCAAAACAGAATAGCTTTTCGACTAACTTTGGAAAAGCTAACTGTCAAAACAGAATAGCTTTTCGACTAACTTTGGAAAAGCTAACTGTCAAAACAGAATAGCTTTTCCAAAGTTTACTTAATTAGCCAAAGACTTATCAATCCAACCAATAACACGCTTGATGGCTTGAAGGTAGTTGATGTTTTCAACACCTTCAAGTTCAAGGTCGGCGATGGTTTTTTTAATATCATCCAGTTCTGTTGACTCGGAGTTAACGGTTACGATAGAAGCTCCGTTAATGAAAACATTGGCCACTTCGCAAATGGTATTATTAACCATGTATCCGAAACGTTGTTTTTCAACTTTTACAGCTTGCAGATCAGGATTGCTTTTAACCATTTCCATAAACTCTTCGAAAGTATAAGTATCTTTATCAAAAGCAGGAACCTCCACTTTGAATGCAGGATATACTTCGTTTTTAAGCACTTCAGCACTGATTGGGAATTCGGCTTTCATCAGCGGATTCCACTGCTCAAGGCCATCTACTTCCTGAACGAAAGTTTTAATATCCATCTTTCCGTCACGGATTTTTGTATTATTAATATCGTTTGTTTTTGAAACGATGTATATCTCCTCCGAAGTTCTTTCCCAAACTTTCTTTGGAACAGGTGCCGATAATCTCGACATTAGATAAGCGGCTTCATCAAAGTCGCGACCAAAGGTTCTAAACTCAAATCGTGGTTTAGAAATTTCACCAATTTTTAATTCTTCTTTTGCCATTGCAATATAGTTTTACAGTTTTTATTATTTTCTTTGACTACAACAGATACCGTAGTCTATTTTATTTTTTGCCACATACCGGGAATTTCAACCAATCCCATAACTCTTTTAAGAGCGGTTGGATAGTTAACATTCTCCTCTAAGTTTGATATTCCAAAAATTTCTTTTGTCTCAAGCACTTTCTCATAATCTTCCGACTCAATGCAGATTGTTTTGATACAGGCCGAATTAATGGTAACATCGGTTATCTCAAGCTCACACTCATTAAAAGCAAATTCTTTCCTTGTTTTTGAAGTGTGTGCTACAAAAAGATCAGGGTCGTTATAAACCAGCTCATTCAAAAACTGGTTTAATAAATATTCAGACCTGCTAAAAGCAGGAGAGGGAATACCAAGCGCCGGAAAAACAGTACTTTTAACAACCTCCATTTCCAATGGAAAATCACCAATCATGTATGGAGCCCAGCGCTCAAGACCTTCCAGTGTTTCTTCAAGCACCTTCATGTCCATTTTTCCGTCGCGAATCTTTACATTGTTTTCATTATCGGCAGCTGTAAGCAGATAAACATCATTCATTGTCTGCTCGCCAACAAGCTTAGCCCGTTCATTTATCAGCTTTTCCAATTCCGGAAACTTCTGTCCGAAAATCCTGAATTCATACTTAGGTATATAATTTTTTTCAGCCATTGTTTTACTTTTTAATCTTATAAACAAACAACTTCGAAAGTTTATCATTTACAATGTAAACCCTGTTTTGGTCGCTATCCACAACAATACCTTCGGCTTTACTAAAGTCCAGTTCAAATTGCTCCAGCACCTTTGCACTATAATCGCAACGATAAAGCATTTTCGATTCGTCGCTTACAATCCACAAATTAGCATGGTTGCTCTCAACAAAAATCCCTGAATAATCACCGGCAAAATTCAGGTTAATCTCGCTAATAATGCCCGATGTCTTCTTCCAGATCATTAACAAAGCCGGATCATCTTCATTTAAGATATAATAAGCGTGATTGTTGCTGTTCCAAGAAATTCCTTCCAGCCCTTTATTGTCAGTGCCAACCTTAACATCGATATCAAATCTTTCAATCTCTTCACCCGATTCGTAATCGAGTATAACCATTTGCCTGTCTCGCTCTTCAACGATGGCAAGCACATCATCATCGGGATTGTAAGTAATGCCTTCCAGGTCGGTTCCTGTGTATTCCAGTTCTCTGATAATCTCACCTTCGAAACTTAATTCATAAACTTTGTTGGTATTATCGCTAACGGTAAACAAAGAAGTGCCGTCCTTACCAAAGGAAAGCCCCGATGGTTCAGACACATCCAGATTAAATTCATTTATTAATTCCAGCTCACCTTTCATAACCGGTAAATCAGGGTTTGGAGGATTGTCATCATTTTTTTTACACCCTTGTAAAAATACAAGTGCCAGAATGAACAGTCCCGCTATTTTTGTTTTATATGCCAAATGTTTCATTAAAAAAAGGGAGCTGTCCGAACAACAATCCGGAACAGCCTTCTTAGTATTAACCTAACTTAATTATTACTTGTACCCGGAGTTGGTTTACGTGCACCATCAGGAGCAAAATCAACCCATGGTGAACCACCATCGCTATCTCTTCCTAATGAATGATCTCTAGCAGGAGCGGGCAAATCAGCACCGTCGCCATAGGTATAACTCTCTTCGAAGTTTACTCCGTCACTTGATATTCCCAAAGCTTCGCCACCACTGGAGAGTTTAAAATCGGCATGTAATCCCTCGCCGGTACCATCACATACAATGACCAAAAAGCTGTGTGGAGCAACCACATTATCAGCAGGAAGCTGATATTTGTTTGGTGTATCAATATCATCAGTCACAAACCAGCCACCCATATCAATCGGGGTATCGCCAGTATTATAAATCTCAATCCAATCGGGCTGATCGCCATTGTCACCGGGAACATCCCAACTGTCGTTACTTACCATAAACTCGTTTATAACCAGTTTACCCACTATTACGCCTCCGCCATTATCGTTGGGAGCGCCAGGTGTTTTTTTAGCCATTACCACCCATGAAGCATTACCATCCGACTCACGACCAAAAGATTTATCATCTTCTGTTCCGTTAAAATCACCTGACTCATCAATCTTAGTTTTATCAGGATCATACAGGGTAACAACATGGTCTTTCGAAGCACTCAGCCCCATATCGACAAACACTTTACCGTCTTTGATTTCGGTTGGCAAGTCAACACCATCTGCATCAGCTGCACCACAAATAATCACCAGGTATCCTGCCGGCGGAATGGTTGTTACTGCTGCATCAGTTGAAGGAATTTGTTGCCAGTCAGCTTCGCTATCAGCTTTATCGGTAATAAACATACCTGCAACATTGATCGCTTTAGATCCTGTATTATAAAGTTCAATCCAATCGGCAGCACTACCCGAAGCATCCACAAAGTATGGATCGGTAATGTCTTTAGTGATTAGTTCGTTAATCACGATTTTTGTATAATCCGGTTTTTCCGGTTCAGGTGCTCCGGGGAGTTCGTCTTTCACACATGAAGAGGTAAGAAACAACCCCGACACCACTAACATTAATAACCAATATCTTTTCATCGCTATATATTTTTTCTATTCAAATTAAAAGTCAATTTCTAAACGTGTCTGGATGATACTAAAGTCGATTCCGGCTTCACCGGTTGGAAGATCTTTATAGGTATCGTACTTTCCTTTGCCATCAGCCCAACGATCGTTGTTGATGTATGAGTAATTCAACATGACCCGTACGTTGTAGTTGAAATAATAGGTCAGGCCAATGGTGTAGCCCTCTGATGAACCACCTGCTACAAACGGGATATTAACTCCGTCTTTAAAAGAGTTGGCATCCACAAAGTCGTAACGCAAGGCCATCTCTAAGGTACCTTTTTTGTTATTTCTGAAATCAATCTGCGAAAATTCCGCTTCACCCATATTATAATAATAGTCGCCATTAAATATAATCCAGCTACCCATGGCGTAGAAACCATTTACCTGCGCTTTATCTTCACCTTCGGCAACTTTATCGGCATCCCTTTGGATATCGCTTCGCATATATTCACCCTGAACTCTGAAATTTTTATAAGCAAATGCGGCTTCCAAACCTAAAAGAGTATTATACTTTACATTTTCAATAAAATCAGTATCGATGTACTTTTTACGATTGATGGATGTTTCGGCTTTTGTTGAATAACGGAACGAGTCAACCGGATCGCCTAACTCAACCAGTTTAGGAGTACGGTACGAACCGGCTACTCCGAGGTGCAGGGTTAACTTATCTTTTCTGATTGGCGCAAATGCAAACCTGCCTGTTAAAGAGTAGCCCGAGTTTTGATTGCTCTTTTTGTTTTGATCCTGCATCAGCGGATTACGAGGTTCAGAAAAGAAAACACCGCCCTCGAAGAAGTACTTAAGGCCAAACTTACGAACGGCGATACCAATATGGCGTGACGGTGCCAGTTTATTAATCATTGGGCGCTCCATAAAAGTAAGATAACGAGAGGTTGTGGTAGTTTCCATCGAAAAGGGCTCTTTAAAGTTACCTGCCTTTACCTGACCTTTATTAAACAGATAGCGAACATAGGCATCCTTGATATCAACCTCAAGGTTAGCAAAATCAAAATCAATTTCGCCACCCCAGTGACCCCACAAAAGTGTTTTCAAAGCGAAACGCATACGACGAATATCCACTCCGTTTCCAATATCTTTATTATCACCAAAATAAGCAGCACCATCCAGATAAACACGGTTATCAAACCAATATTTAAAACGGTTATCAGCTGATTCCAGCACCAGAATACCATCGCGTGATTCTGGGTTAAGCTTAACCCTTACCCCAATACTTTTACCATAATCGTTGGTAGTTTTTTTAGCAACGCTGAGGTAAACTTCCAATAAAACCGATTCATCAGCATTGATGGTTTGAGCCTGATAGTTTTCAAAATCAACCACAATTTCAACAGGTACTGTTTTCACATTCAGTTCAAATTCACCATCATTGTTAGTAAGCACCTTATTAACAGGATTGCTTTTTTCGTACACAACAGCTCCCTTAATGGGTGTATGCATACCATTAGGGAAAACCGTTCCCCTGATTGTGTGTTGAGCAAAAGCCGATCCTCCAAACAAAAATGCAACCAGCAGCATTGTTAAAGTTACCTTTGCTTTCAAAGTAATGTTATTCATTTTGTTATTTTTAAGTTGAACAATTCTTTTGATATTTCACGCAACGAATTACTTATTTTTTTTGAACATACAGAAGAAAAACACCTATACAAGGACACTACAAAGCATGATTTGAACATAAATACTAAAACTACAACAACCACATATCATACTCGTAAATAAATACTTAGAAAACAAAGTCAACCAAATATGCCTTTAAAGTATAGGGTTGGAGGTTCAGCGTTTTGGGTTCAGGGTTGGGTTCATTCAAAAATAAATCTATAATCTGATATTTCTATTCTGATATCATTCTGGGTTAATACTTTTTCGCACGAAGCAGCATTTTTTCAGTTGTGTAAGATAGACCTTTAGCATATTTTTACCAATCTACATTTCTCAAAAACAATAAAAGCTTAAAGAGAGCCCTGTAATTGTGTAGATTTGTTTTAATTTTGAATAAAAAATAAATCATTTGTTTTAAATGAAACTAATAAACAAGGCTCCTCTCTTTTTTTTAATTATTCTGCTTATCGCTCAAAGCAGCTGTAATAATACTCAAGGTAATAAAACCGACGAACTCAAAGCAGTAGTTGATTCCTTACAATCGGTATATGCGCCTGATAAAAGAGTTAATTTATGGATGGCAATTATTGAAAACAACAAACTGAACCTTTGGGTTGAAAACAAGAAAGCCTTTCTTGAAATAGATCGAATTATCAAAAGCCGTTTTCCTGACATCGAAAAAGATATCAGGCTTCTACCCGAAAAAAGCAGCGACCAATTCATTTCCGGCATTATCAATAATTCGGTGGCCAACCTGCGTTCAAAACCACGGCACAGTTCAGAATTAGCAACTCAGGCGCTTTTAGGCACACCTGTCAGGGTTTTTAAAAAACAGGGCGAATGGTATCTCGTTCAAACTCCCAACAGATACATTGCGTGGGTTGATTCAGCAGCCATGGTAACCATTGATAAGGCATCATTACAGGAATACAAGCAAAGCAAAAAAGTAGTCTTCACCACTGTAAGTGGCTTTTCGTATTCAGAACCAAACGAAAACTCTCAAACCATTTCTGACCTTGTGATGGGCTGCATACTTCCTGCTTTGGAATCAAAAAACGGCTTCATTGAGGTTCGATATCCTGACAAGCGATTAGCATGGGTAAAACAAAATGAGGTTGTTAATTTGAATGAACTAAGTAGTCGAAAACTAAACACGGCAAACCTCCTTAAAACTGCCAAACATTTTTTAGGGTTTCCCTATTTATGGGGAGGAACCTCTTCCAAAGCGGTAGATTGCAGCGGATTTACTTCCACAGTCTTTTTTATGAATGGTATTATTCTTCAACGCGATGCTTCCCAACAAACCAAATATGGTAAAGAAATTACAACTGTTTATGAACCAACAAACCTACTTCCCGGCGACCTTTTATTTTTTGGCAGACCGGCAACCAAAACCAAAAAAGAAAGAGTTACGCATGTAGCCATGTACCTTAGCGGAGGTGAATTTATTCATGCTTCCGGGAAAGTAAGAATAAACAGCATGGACAGCACCAGGCCCAACTACATCAAATCATATAAAAAAAGGTTTATACGAGCGGTTCGTATCAACGGTTGTGTAGATGGAACAGGAATTGAGTTGCTTAGAGAAAACAAATTTTATAAAGAGATAACAGAATGAAAAGTAACCGACGCGACTTTGTAAAAACAATTGGCATTTCCTCGTTGGGAATACTGGCAGCAAAAACCGGCGTAGCCAATGTTACTTCAAGAAACAATACCGGAAAAGGTAACCGCCTTAAACTACGTTTCAGGCCTTACGACTTGCAGCTTACCCATACTTTTACTGTTGCCAGTTACTCACGAAACACCACCCCCGTCGTCCTCACAGAACTTGAATACGATGGCATCATCGGTTATGGTGAAGCTTCTCTCCCTCCCTATTTGGGTGAATCTCATCAATCGGTAATCACCTTTTTGAATAAACTCGATATGGAACAGTTTACTGATCCGTTTCGAATGGATGAAATTCTGGAATACGTTAATGGAGTTGACATAGAGAACAGGGCTGCCAAAGCCTCTGTTGACATCGCGCTTCACGATTTAATAGGAAAAATTATTAATCAACCATTATATAAGCTTTGGGGACTAACACCTGAAAACACACCGGTTACTTCATTTACCATTGGCATTGACAAACCCAAAGTAGTAATTGAAAAGACCAAAGAAGCTGCACGGTTCAAAGTACTAAAAGTAAAACTTGGCAGAGGTAATGACAAGGAGATGATCAATTCGGTAAGAAGCATTACGGATGTCCCTATTTACGTTGACGTTAACCAGGGATGGAAAGATAAGGTGATGGCGCTGGACATGATAAACTGGTTAAAAGAAAAAGGAGTAGTCTTCGTGGAACAACCTATGCCGGCTGACCAGATTGAAGATATGGCATGGCTCACACAACACAGCCCGCTACCAACTATTGCCGACGAAGCTTTCCATCGTCTCCCGGACGTTGCAAAATTCAAAGATATTTACTCGGGCATTAACATCAAATTGATGAAAAGCACCGGACTTCGTGAAGCACATAAGATGATAACAGTTGCACGAGCGCTGGACATGAAAGTGATGATGGGCTGCATGACCGAAACATCCTGCGCTGTATCAGCAGCAGCACAACTTTCACCGCTGGTTGACTGGGCCGACCTGGACGGTAACCTACTTATCGATAATGATGTATATGAAGGTGTGAAAGTCATTAATGGAAAAATAACACTGAATGACTGGCCGGGAATCGGAATAAAAAAAGTTTAATTTTGTATTAATCCATAAACAAGTTTAATTTTACACAAAAAAATATACTATGCTTGACAGAAGAAAATTTTTAAAAAGTACCGGAGCCCTTGCTGCTCTATCGATGGTACCCTTTAGCGGAAAAGCTTCAGAATTAAAACTCAGCAATGATGAAGCTAACCCGGTTATTTTACCAAAAAAACTAAAAAAGGGTGACACTATTGGCTTAATAACCCCATCAGCTCCCATCACCAAAGAACAACTGAATGAAACAGTTAAGAAACTTGAGAAGTTAGGATTCAAAACTTATTATAAAGACTCAGTACTTTCGGAATATGGCTATTTTGCCGGTAAAGACCAGGAACGTGCTGACGAGCTGATGAGCATGTTTACCAACAAAGAGGTAGACGGAATATTAAGTGTTCGCGGGGGCTATGGCGCCATCAGAATCCTTGACATGCTGGATTATGAAGCCATCAAGCAGAACCCAAAAGTTTTTATGGGATTCAGCGACATCACTGCTTTCCTTAATGCTATTTATAGTAAAACCGGGCTTGTTACGTTTCATGGCCCGCTTGGAATTTCTACCTATACCGACTTTTCATGGGTTGTATTTAAAAGTGTAGCAATGGAGCCCAAAAGTCGCTATTTGTATCCCTATTTCAGAGAACCTGATGAGGCTGAGAATCCGGAATTTGACCTTTATACAATTAACAGCGGCAAAGCCACAGGAAACCTAATTGGTGGCAACATAAGCGTTCTCGACTCAATGACAGGAACCGAATTTGAGCCTGACTTTGCCGATAAGATCGTTATTTTGGAAGAGGTTGAAGAAAAAACATACAAGGTTGATAAGATGCTGGTACATCTTCTACAAGCCACTAACCTGAAAGATGCTGCAGGAATTGCTTTTGGAACTTTCAAGGATTGTAACATCAACGATGAGCCGAAATTAACGTTAAAACAAGCTATTGAAGACCTTTTCAAACCATTAGATATGCCGATTATTTATGGTTTACCCTTTGGCCATATTTTATTTAACATCACTATTCCTCTTGGAATCAGAGCACAGCTTAATGCAAACAAAAACACTTTGAAATTATTAGACTTCGCAGTAGGTTAATCTAATGCTATTCTATTTTCTCAAATAATCCGTATAAAACCGGATTACCTTTTCTCAACCTGATGGTAAAATCATCGACTAAGAAAGTGCGTTTGCCAAAATTCCACACGGAAATTTTTAGCTGTATATTGGTATAATTCAGAGGAATATCTGATAGTTTTATTGAGTGATGAACTGTTATCCAACCATCACTTGTACCATTGGTTGTAAACTTATCAAAAGGGGTAGCTCCCCAGTGAATTCGCTTTTCCCCAGATTTTAATTCAGCCACGAGCAGGATTTTACTGATACTATCCTGAACCAAAGCTTTTACTGATACATCAATAAAATCATTTTTATTGGTGATTATCTGTTCTATGGGTATTTTAAATACTGGCGAACCTTTTGTAGAATCACCAGCAAACTGATATGATTTATTACCCGAAGCTGAAACCGAATCAATTATTCTATCCTGATCAATTAACCTCCATGGCTTATTGGCATCGGTTTCAAAATCCAGGATCGAAACAAACTCATTTTCATTAATAGCTTGCTCCTCCTTTGAAAAAAGATAAGTAGTCCCTCCGGCATAATTACGCTGCCAAACCATATTTGGGAAATAATCCTGAATGATTGGAATGGTAACTGCTTTATTGAATTGCAGACATCCAAAATAGAGGTAATCAGAAATCTTTGCCTGCTTCTTCAAAAAAGTAATCAATTCTCCTTCGTTACTAAAAGTATCAAACCAAACAAAGTTCCGGTCAAGCTTATTTTTTACCAGATAATATTGTGAAATATCTTTATGTGAATCAATGACAGAGATTGTATTGGAATGATTATTCAAAGCATCCTGATGGTCAAGTAAAATATGCTCGTAGGGCGAATTGTAAAACAATTTATAATACTGCCTGCCATAAACTAAAGTAACGGTGTTGAGTGACAGTATTGCAAGTACAATAATAAAATTCTTCTTAGCACTTTGCTCTTTAATAAATCCGAACAACACGAAATAAAGAAACGGAAAACTAAATATCAGCACTGAATATCGCAGCACAGGGTTAACTAACCTCGAATAGAAAAACCCAATTAAAAAAGGCAGTAAAAACCAAACAACAAAAAGGATATAAGGCTTGAACTTTATACTTCTCTTATCCAGCTTTATTAAACTATACAACAAAGCTGCAACAACCAATATTACTGTTATGGTAGAAAAGTTAAAAACATAAAAAACAAAGTTGGATAATAAATCCCAATCCGGTTTTGCAAGCCAGCCACCTATACCACCCATTCTCAGCTGGATAAAGAAAATATTAAGATGCGGGATATAAAGGAAAAAGATATAAACCCCGGCAAACATATATTTCCGCAAATAATTCTTTTCGATAAAAAACAATCCACTGATGCCAACAATAGCAGCAAACAGCAAACTAAAATGATGGTTGTATGTACAAAGTGAAGCAGCAATAACAAACCCTAAACTATTCCTGTAAAACCGTTTGTAAGGCTCTTTGACTAAAGCTGTCCAGTAATAAACCATTATCAACGTAAACAAAAGCCCACTGATGTAAGGCCGTGCTATTTGGCTATACATAACCGTAAACTGAACGCTTGCCAGAAAAGCAGCAGAAATAAGAGCAACAGTTTCGTTATACCACTTCTTTGCTATTAAATAAAAGAGCCAAACAGAGAGTAGTCCAAAAATTGTAAACGGAAGTTTTACAATCCATTCTTCCATTCCGAATAGCTTGGTCCAATAATAGAGAAACACCTGCACTCCCGCCGGGTGTGTATCAATCTTAACCCCCTTTTCAATCAGGTCAGAGAAATTGTCAAAGTTGGTTCGGAATAGCGCACTGAACTCATCGTGAGTAAACGGAATATCAAAATAGTTGAAACCTCTTAGCACTGCGGCAACCACTAATATAAGAAGAAGTACTGTTTTGTTTGTTAGTTTCATGCTATTATGCCTAAACTCAAAAAGCGAAATAATGCTTCCAAAAGTAAAAATATTTCCCTTGGTTAAAGCATCATATTATTTATCAAATTCCGCGAGCGCAATCATTAGTTGTTCAAGCTTGGCCCTGGCCTCTTTGGACGAACAACTGAAATTATTAACCATCACTGAAAAAGCAACCTCTCTTCCCGATCTTGTTGTAACATAACCTGAGTAGGATTTAACACCATCAATGGTTCCACTCTTGGCATGAACATTACCTTTGGCAAAAGAATTACCAAACATATGCTTTAAAGTACCTGTCTTTCCACCAACCGCCAAAGAGTTATAATAATCATCAAAGAAAGCACTCTTCTCCTTCATATAATCAAGCACAAAAATAAGTTGCCGCGCTGTAATTACATTATATTGCGATTGCCCGCTACCATCATTTACCGACATTCCCCGGGTATCCATCCCCTGATTCCTCCAATAGCTTTTTACCGAATCCATTGCAATCACAATTTCAGGATTTGCTCCCAAAGCCATCCCTGCTGCAATTCCGCAATGCTCAGCAAACAAGTTAATGCTGTATGTATTGGTCTTTAAAATGATTTCTGAAAGTGTTGGAGAATAGATTGTGTCAAAAGGTGTTGTTGCCAAAGAGACGTTTTCAATATTATTCTGAAGCAAACGCATAGTTGAAGGAGAGCCAGCTACACCTACATTGGCCAAGCGTAATAAAGAATCCAGCTGCCAGGCAGCCACCAAAGCAGGGTCAGGCATTGAACCTTTCACGCAGAAATGGTTCTTACCAACCGGCAATGCCCCTCTTATGTATCGCTTGTTGCAATATGGCGCACCAAAAATATATGAATCATCGTAAGCAATCGAATCAGCAAGCACCGAATTATCAAACTCAATTCCTGGTATAGTCGGGAAAACGCCTGTCATTTTTACTCCTAGGCCAATTTGGTTTCCGGTATTAAAACAAACCTTATACATATTATCGTTGATGGTCAACCCGCAGGCTCCTGCTCCATAATAATTTCCCATATTTTGCCACGACCATGAAGGAGGTAAAATATCGCGACTAAAATAACTCGCATCTGCAATTACGCTACCCGTTATCGAATCAATGTCCAATTGATTAATCGCACGCTTCCAATGATATTGATACTGTTTTGATTTTGTTTGGTTAAAATATTTAGAACCAAGCGTTGGGTCTCCACCACCTCTTATAATAAGATTACCATGCAAAATATTAGTTACCGTATCAATAGTTCCTGAATACTCCAGCACCGTTTTAAATCTAAACCCGGGCTTGAGTATCTCAATTGCTGTTGCCGTGGTTAATAATTTAAGATTTGAAGCAGGCCTTAGAGCCAAATCAGGGTTGTGTTCAGCAATAATCTCTCCCGAATTAACATCTATCGCCAAAAATCCAAACCCGGCAGTTTTAAAATTCGGTTCCGTCACAATCTCTTTCAAAGTCTTATTAACATTATGCTTCCGCTTTTTCAATGGCCGGTGAGCCATCAGGTTAACCGAAATCAAAACCAGTAATAAAATAAATAGAGAGCTTCTCATATCCCAAGGTGTAATGTCATAATACTTTTACTAAAGGCGAAAATACAACAAGTGAATAAATAATTTGGAATACGCAGCAACAAACAATCGTAATTACTATTTTAGCTCACAACAATTCCAACCACAATTTTTTTTGTATGGATAATTATGGATTCCTTTCAATATTGCCTCCGGTAATTGCCATCGTGCTTGCCCTGCGAACCAAACAGGTATATATTTCTTTACTCGTGGGTATCTGGCTTGGCTGGATTATCATCAACGACTGGAACATACTTGAAGGTTCCATAGGTACACTCGATGGTTTTGTAAACGTTTTTAAATCGCCAGGCAACACACGCACCATCATGTTTAGCGCGCTGGTGGGGTCGCTACTGATGTTCATTCAATATTCAGGTGGAGTGAAGGGATTCATTCTTCGCATTAACCGAATTCTGATTAAACTGGAAACCAAACAAAGCGGCAGAAGCAGGATTATGGTTCAGCTTTTTGCACAGCTTACCGGCATGTTACTTTTTATTGAAACAAGCATCAGCTCCCTTACCGTAGGAACGCTTTACCGTCCTGTTTTCGATAAGTTAAAAATACCACGAGAAAAGCTGGCCTATATCGCCGACGCTACTTCTGCTCCCTCATCCATTCTTATTCCTATCAATGCATGGGGAGCATTTATCATGGGGCTGCTTATTACTCAGGGAATTGAAAATCCGCTATCCACCATGGCATCGGCATTGGTTTTAAATTTCTACCCAATGTTAACATTGCTGATGGTAACGTTTGTTATTATTTCCAAAAAGGATTTTGGCCCGATGGCCAAAGCTGAAAAACGCACACGCGATACAGGTAAGGTTCTAAATGACGGTGCCAAACCATTAATTTCAGATGAGATTACTTCTCTTGAAATGAAAGAAGGCG
>Ga0256913_10001185_pt1 | contig 13494 bp, 10 predicted proteins | sample Axial_MatmetaG_FD_185970 | JGI IMG/M metagenome (GOLD analysis project Ga0256913, IMG submission 185970) | Deep-sea worm associated microbial mat communities from Axial Seamount, Juan de Fuca Ridge, Pacific Ocean - Axial_Mat | ecosystem: Environmental > Aquatic > Marine > Oceanic > Microbial...
ATTGATTCCATTGGACTTCAGCTATTTTTTCTTTGTAGCTATGGCTACGAAAGAAAAACCGAGCTTTGCCACTGAAATCACTATGCCTGCCTGCCGGCAGACAGGTCACTCTCGAAAATCCCCTTTAACTTTAAGCAACTTCATAAAGAATATGATAATATAAATGAAAGTCGATTGGTCTGCGTAGCTTAAAATAAGATTCGCCAATTTTAAATAAAAGTTACTGTTGGAGGGTAAATAAATTCGATAATTCAAAAAGAGAGGCTTCTTTTTGTAAAGAAATCTATCTCAAGAATTAGAAAGTTAGTTGTATCAGTACAATTATTATTCAGTTATATCTAACAACACTATTAATTTTTCTTAAATTTACCTAAATATAATTCGGAAAGTCTAATTTAACTAACCATAATATGAAAATAAAATTAGCCTTATTTTATCTGTTAATTCTTTTATTAGCTTCGTGTGGAGAAGAAGAGAATCCCCAACCTTCAGATCCTACAGATCCTTCCGATCCTCCAGTTGTAGTTGTTGATCTTCTTGACCTGTCATTAATAACAATCAGTTTCACGGCAGAAAAAGATGCCAGTTTAGTGGTAGTGAGTACCAATGACAAATGGAAAGCCACTTGCAAGGAAGATTGGATTTCACTTTCTACATCAGAAGGTGATAATTCTACCGGATTTATTATTGGAGCATCCGAAAATAAAAAATTTCAAAGAGAAGCAACAATTAACATTTCGGGTGGTGATAAATCTAAAGAAATAAAAGTAGTTCAAATGGGTGTTCCAAAAATTGAATTTGAAATAAATGGAGTCTCTTTTGTGCTTTTTCCTGTGAATATGGATACTACCATTTTCTTTATAATGGGAAATTATAGCAGTAATGTATATCTGGATAGTTATTTTATTTCGGAAACAGAAATTACTAATGCCCAATGGAATGCCGTTATGGGTAGTTTGCCCTACGGGGGTGAAAACAGTTTTCCCGATCTGCCTGTACATGAGAACTGGAAAAATATAACTGAAAAATTCATTCCAAAAATTAACGAATTAAATGATTACGATTTACGATTGCCAACAGAAACGGAATGGGAGATTGCTGCACGGGGAGGGAAAAAAGGCAATAACACGGCTTATGCAGGAAGTATTTATATTGATGAAGTAGCGTGGTATTGGGAAAACTCGGGAGGGAAAAAACACAATGTGGCGTTGAAAATGCCAAACGAACTTGGCTTATACGATATGAACGGAAATGTAAGTGAATGGTGTAGCGATTGGTATGAAGGGTGGACTTACAACGATCCTGCTCCTTCGACAGAATTAAGCAACCCAACTGGACCAGAAACTGGAACAGTAAAAGTTATTCGCGGTGGAGACATTCGTACAGCCGAGTCTGGTTGTTATATAAACTCTCGAGATTATCTTCCTCCAGATATAATTGAGACGGAATATCTAGGTATAACAAATCCGGGTTTTCTATATGAAGGATATTTTCACTTTACAGGATTCAGATTAGTAATAGCAAAAAATTAAAAAATGAGAACTCTAAAAACTTTCCTGTTTCTTGTTTCGATGTTTACATTAACGGGATTATTTGCCCAAACAGTAGTGAAAATGGATATGCCAGAACAAGCTGAACAACCACTGAAAGTATTTGCGTTATTTGACGAAGAGATCCCCGAAGGAATCCCGGTAGTACTGGGTCTAATGGGTTATGATATTGAAGGTGGCATAACCCCATATTTGTTTGAGTGGCTGCAAAATGGAGAAGTGGTTTCAACCACCGACATTGTAATTTTTACTCCAAAAAAAGGGGATGATTTGTCGTTAATTGTAACCGATAAGAACAAGTGCAGAGCTACTACTTCATTTAATCTTAAAGTAGCGAGAATACCTCAAAATCCATTGGCAGCAGAAAATGAAACTATTGAAGTTTACCCAACTATTGTAACTGATTATATTTATATAAAAATACCACAATCCGAAAGTAAAAAGGCACTGGTAAGAATATTTGATATCACCGGAAAAATTGCTCATGAAGAATATATCCTGGAAAATACAAGGGTGGAAATAGATTTAATTTCAGGAATTTACTTTGTTTCGGTAAGAATGGGTGAAGTTCATAAGGTTGAAAAAATAATTGTCGGATAAAATCCTAATTATGAAACGAGTATTAAACAATATTAAGACTTGGTTGGTAAAATATATCTCATTATTATCGATATTATTAATAGTAAGTTCTGTTACCTTTTCTCAAAACACCGGGAACCAGGCTGCAAGAGAGTATGCTGCAGATTTTTTTAGTTCGTCGCAACAAAGCAAAACAGGGTTAAAAAGTACTGTTTCTGTATCGTCCTTAACACAATGTTATCAATCTGCTGAAACGGTAAAAACCCCACTTTTTGTTTTTCAACAAGCAGACAAAGGTTTTGCTATGGTAGCAAAAAGCCACAATACATTTAAAGTGGTAGGATATTCAGATAAAGAAAATTTTCAAACGGAAAATATTCCACCTCAGTTACGCGAATTAATGAACTACTATGAAGATTCATTAACTTTTCTGAATCCCGTTTCCACGCCCTTAAAAGCTGGCAACCCGATTGTGCCGGCTTTACTGGATGAATACAACATAAAATTAAACCAATTCAGTCATCCTGAAGTGGGAGGAAGCTACACCGGATGTGTTGCTACAGCAATAACACAAATATTACTCTTTCATGCTGCCGAACAGAATAAACAGATAAAAGGGTACGGTTCTCACTGTTATACCTACGGATCTTTTGGTGAAATCTGTGCCGATTTTGAAAATACAACATATAATTCCGATGAACTTTTATCATATCATGTTGCAATTGCGATGGATATGAGATTTACTACAGGGGGAAGTAGTCCTCCAAATTGGAATATTACTCACAGAATAGAGGAATATTTTCATTATTTTGTAAAAGAAAGTATTAAGGACAATTTCTACTTAAAAAATGAGTTGGAGAATCGCCGTCCAGTGTTTGCAGCATTAACTGGGTTACCTGAGAATCATGCAATTGTATTTGACGGTTTCGACGATCAGGGTTATTTTCATTTGAATTTTGGATGGGGAGGAAACTCCAATGGATATTACTTAATGAATAATGGGACTCGGTTTCAGGCAGGAGGTACTAAGTTTTATACAAATCCTTATGCCCTATTTGTAGTAACTCCCTCAGTTCCTCGTATCAACAAACAAGATTCGTTGGCATTGGTTGCAGTGCATAATGCTTTGGGTGGATATGAGGTAACGCATTGGGATTTAACAAAACCTGTTTGGATATGGCCCGGCGTATTGACGATGAATAATCGTGTAATTCGGTTGACCGTGAGTTCTTCCATACCACCGGCATCTCAACAAACTATTGCTCCTGAAATTGGGAATCTTACTGCACTCCAAGAATTAAGTTTTTACGGGTGTTTCAATGGGACTATCCCATCAACTATTACGAAACTTACCGATTTAAAAAAATTATCTATCTCAAACAATGTGCTATATATTGCACCTACCGTGTACAAAGGAAATCTGAAGTGTGAAATTCCAGCTGATATTGATAAACTTACTAAACTTGAATGGCTTTTATTATATAATGTATCGGAGGGAACTATTCCTGCATCCATCGGGAACTTATCAAACCTCAAGATACTTCACATTCGTCAAGATACTTCTCAATTTGGGAAAGGTAATTTAACAGGATCAATTCCTGATGAAATTGGGAACTTGAGCATGCTAAATGAACTGAACCTCTCCAACCAAAATATAAATGGTGATATTCCTTCAACAATTAATAATTTAACTGAACTTCGGGGAATGGATTTGTCTGGCAATCAGCTTAGTGGATCTGTTCCTGCAATGAGCTTACCAAATATATTGCTCTTGAAATTAAACGATAATATATTTTCTGAGCTTGCAGAAGGAAATGGGAATTGCCCAAATTTAATGAATATTGAATTGCAAAATAATAAAATTACCGGAAGCCTGCCTGCGTATTTTGGGAATTTAACTGCACTGAAATCATTAAATTTATCTGATAATAAAATAAATTCCCTTCCTGAAGAAGTTGGTAATTTAATGCAATTAGAAAGCTTATTTATAAACAATAATCAGTTACTGTCATTGCCCAATGGATTAGCATTAAATTTAAAATTAAAACATTTTTCAGCCAATAATAATCAGATAGCGTACATCCCAGACAATTTTGCGCAATCGCTGAGTTTAGAAACCTTGGATCTATCGAATAATAAAATAACTACTATTCCTGAAGAAATCGGGAACTGTCCGAATTTATTCAAGATATTGTTAAACAATAATAAGATAACTAGCATTCCTGCAACTTTCGCAAATATTTGGGATAAGGCAACCGTTTTACTGCAAGACAATGAAATGCAAGGCGAAATCCCTGAAAAATTAATGACTGCCGCCTTACAAAATATTAAACATGTGCGGTTAGACAGTAATCGCTTTGTTTTCAATGATATCCCAAATTCAGATCAACTAAAATTTGGAGTACAGAATCAAAAAGACGTTCTCGTACAAAAACAGGTATACAAGGTGCAAATTGGCGATACAGTTACTATTGATATTCGTAACATTACCAATCTTTCTGATCCGGATAACCAGTATTATTGGGTTGCCTACCCTGATTTTTTAACAAACTCCGAAAGATTTGAGAAAATCGATGAGCTTGAAAATAATGCTGTGCTAAAAGTTATTATCAACGAACAAACCGTTAATAACAAATACCATTGTAGAGTATTTAATTCTACGGTGCCTACTTATTCTTTTGAATATAACGGAACTACATACACCTCCCCGTGTATGGAATCTTTAAATACGGATACTATTGCATTTAAACTGGTAAGTGATGAGGAAATAATCGCAGAAGAATATACCGAAGAATTTGTGACTTCTTTAGCAGCAATTCCAGATAAATCTATAAGTGATAAAACAGTAACATTGGTACCTCCACTCAAAATTAAAAGGGGTATTGTACAATGGGAAGCTTCAGCCGATGGAGTTGAATGGGAAATAGTATCGGAACAGATGGAACGTGCAGACTTGAAAGCGAATGTGAAAAATGTTAGTAATGAAAAGTTAATACTTACGCCTAAAAATACGGCTTATTATCGCTGTAGTATTCTCGAAACAAATTGCGATCCCCTTTATAGTGATAAACTGAAAGTAAAAGCCTTGGGAAATGTACTTTTTGACGAAATAATAAATGTTGCCGAAGAATCACGTACGATTGATGTGGATAGTATTGAAATTGTAATACCCCAGAATTTTCATGAAAATGATTTTCGCCTAACCATCACAAAACTTGATAATCCTCCTGCAGCTCCCAAATCTGTAATTGCCGGAAGTGCTTACGATGTAACGGTTAGTTTTGCTGATGAATTTGAATCGCCATTATTAATCAAGTTAAAAAATATAGACAGAACAAAGGTTAAGGAAAAAGATATAGACAAATTTAAAGCTGTATATTTTGATGATATTAACCGTAAATGGGAACTCTTTGACCATGCCGATTTAAGCTTAAAAGACAGCACACTTGCTTTTACAACCAATCACCTGACTAAACTCTCGTATTGGTGGGACGAGGAAGTTATGTGGGGTTATACCGATGTGTACGAACGAAATAATATACGTGTATTTTATAAAGATGATGATGTTGATTATATGAAATTTGGATATTCCAGAAAGCAAACTTCACAAGCCTGGCACATCAATTCAATCCCCTTGTTGGTGCAGGATATTACTGAATATTTGCCCAAAGTAATGGCAAAATACAAATCATTAGGGTTAAAAGTACCCAACAGTAAGTTTTCTGTGTATGTAAAAAAGATGGACGATGCAGGTTGCGTTGGTATATTGGGTATGCTAAACGGTTACATGACGATTAGTAGAGATATGTTAACTCCTGAAGAGCTCCGGCAAGTATTGGCGCATGAATTTATGCACTATACACAAGATTATTATATTTCTGCAAATCCGGGAAACAGCTTTTGGATGGAAGCACATGCCACTTTATCCGATCGTATTGTTTGGAACGACAATGAAGTTCCTAAATGCGAATCGGAAGAATTACTAGAAAGTGGAAGAACTTCAAAAAACTCTATCTTTTATTTTCTTTCTAATCCATGGGATTACTGGGATAAATCGGTAGTTACAAATAATATGCTCGGAAACATCCATTACAATTATCTGGCCGGCACATTTTTACATTATATGCGAAGCTATCGGGAAAAGAGCGAAAAATTGGAACCGGCTACATTACTAAAAGAAACCTCCTGGTTTGGAAGTTGGTTAAATTATCTGGATGGATACATTAAAAAAGATTTGAATTCGACTATTGGCAATGAATATGAAGATTTTGTGAAGTATATTTTATCAGGAGATACCGTAATTTTTACGTTAATCAATAAAAATGGAAATCCGTATTCCTATTTGCAAGATCCAAAAAACAAAGAAGTCTTTACTTTTCCTGTTACCTATAGTTTTAAAGAAGGCAGCGAGACAATTCAAAAAGATGAAATAGAAATAAAGGTTCCTTATCTCGCCGCAAAAATTGTTCTACTCGAAAATTTATGTCCCGACAGCTTGGTTCTTGTAAATTACAAACGCAAGCACAATTTCAATGATAACCATTTGGTGTATTTTGCGACGTACAATTACAAAAAGAAGGAAATGACCTACGTAAATATTTCTGATTCAACCGAATATAATTTCCTTCTTGATGCCAGGAATAAAGAAAATATATTGACCAAATTCGGCAACTATAGTTTTTTACTTTTAATCAATAAAAATTCAGTTTCAACTGATTTTGACGCTTCGTTTGAACTTACTGCAACACCTGTGCTAAATATTGAAAGTGTAGGTATGCTCTCCATTTATAATGGAGACTCACCCATAAAGCATAATTTTGGGGATAAATTAGAATATATCCCAATTGGTAAGGAAGATGCTGCATGGCTTCAAAAAACAACTGGCTTCGACGCGAAAATAATTAATAAAACACTTCAAAGAAATTGTTAAATAACCATACCTATCAAATTCAAACACAATATACACTGGTAGTTGATCAGGGAATAATTAAAGGAGGCCCCACCATGAAAGACAGTACAATTTATACACAAACTATTGAAAATAATATTATTGCCGGAACTATTAAAATAACGGAGCACGAAAAGAAGTTTTATAAACTACATACATGTTATACTTTTGAAAAGGGACCAGATGGGGATGTAGTGGAAATATTGCAGTATAAAGAGTACACCTATTTTATAGAAGATTTTACAAAAACCTATTGGTTGAAAGATATTATGAGCTACATCCAATCTGAAACTGCTTTCTCCGGTTTTGCAGATGTGTATGGGAAAAACATAAAAATATTTAAAACAAGTAATACTGCTGAAACACAGCAAATGGTAAGTAAAATAAATGCGAATTTTAAAAATTACTACTACAGCAAAAATGGAGTTTTAACTTCACAATCAGAATCGAATTATGTAAGTACAGATTATACCAATCCGAATTTAACTGTTTATTTTATTATTCGCACTGCAGATGATGAGTAACTTGAAACGAGCATGGCAAATAATTGTCACACAACTTGTCCCGACTTGGCGGGAGGGGGATGATTATGGGCGAGTTACATATGATACCTTTGAAAATAAACAATTATAATCATATGAAAATTGTGCTTAAAAATTAAGCAGACTGGAGAGGTACATAAATATTGGAAGTTTGGTTGTTCTAAATTGCGTCTGTTGCTTAATTTGAAGTTGAAGTTTATAAATGGAAGGATTTGAAGGATATATTCTATAATGGGGAGAAACAACTATTTTCAATTTAAGCAGTTTAAAATTGTTCAGCAACATTCGGCAATGAAAGTGGGCACCGACGGCGTACTAATCGGGGCGTGGACAAACATTGAAAATGCAGCAACTATTTTAGACGTTGGCACCGGTACCGGACTAATTGCGCTAATGATGGCACAACGAACAAACGCACAAATTACCGCAATAGAAATTGTTAAAGATGCTGCAAAAGAAGCCACCGAGAATGTAAGTAATTCGCCCTGGAAAGAGCGTATTGAAATTGAGAATATTTCGTTTCATGATTTTGTAAAAGCGGCAAAAAGTAAGTTCGATTTGATTATTTCGAACCCACCGTTTTTTATAAACAGTTTTAAAACCGGAAGTGAAAACCGTACAATTGCACGCCATAACGATTTGTTGCCTTTTGCAGAACTTGCAAGTGGTGCAAAAAAACGATTGGCAAAAAACGGGCGGCTTGCAATAATTCTACCGGTAGCTCCTGCCGAAACATTTATCGAAATTGCAAAAAACGAAGGGCTGAATTTAGTACGCCTTACAAAAGTAAAACCCAAAAGTTCGAAAGCTCCCAACCGTTTTTTAATGGAATTTACAATGCAGAAATTAACACCGGTCGGCGATATTTTAACAATTTATCTTGACGACAGCTCCGACTATACCAAAGAATTTAAAGAGCTGATTCGCGACTTTTATCTTTACGAAAATAAACGATAAATCTATTTCGAATCAATCTTTTCGCCGTAAGCCAAATCGCCTGCATCGCCCAGCCCGGGCACAATATACGAGTGCGAATTCATCTTTTCGTCAACAGCACCCAGCCAAAGCGTAACATTTTCGTCTTTAATATTTTCAATTAAATAATCGACTCCCGGCCGGCTCGAAATTATTGCAACCAAATGCACGTGCGACGGCGTTCCTTTACTAAACAGGGCACGGTATCCAATTTCCATCGACCTGCCCGATGCCAGCATCGGATCCGAAAGAATGATAACTTTATCGTCGAGCGACGGCGAAGCCATATATTCAAACTCAATTTCGAATTCACCTTCATCGGTGTATTTACGAAACGCCGAAATAAAACAGTTTTCGGCACGGTCGAATATTTTCAGCAGCCCGTTATGCATTGGCAGTCCGGCACGTAAAATAGTTGCCAGCACCGGTTGTTTTTCAATGGTTGGCACTTTTGCAACACCGAGCGGCGTTTTTACATCGGTAACTTTAAACTTTAACTCTTTGCTGATTTCGTAGGCAAAAAGTTCGCCAATCCGGTACAGGTTTTCACGAAAACGGAGTGGGTCGCCTTGTATCGATACATCTCTTATTTCGGCTAAATATTGATCTAAAATCGAGTGGTTGTTTCCTAAAATTTTTATTTCCATTTTTCAATTTATTAAGTAAATATTACATCGCCATCACCATCCTGAAGGATCGGTTTTTCGTCGAAATTCTCTTTTAAAACTGTTGTTATCCCAACTTGTTTATCTACCTTTTTTTTATAAATAAATGGCAATCTGTTTTTATCTAAAAACGAAATAATTGCCGGATGAAAAACAAGTATGGAGTCGTATCTCTTTTTTAAGATAAACCAAAATACCGAGTGCAAAACTTCTTCCGAATCCTTTTCATCGAAATAGATAAACGGTATTTTCATCAGATTATCCCGTACCGAAAAAGCAACAAAAGCTTTCAGTTTTCCCGCTTTCTTTAATTCGAAATAGTCGAGTTCGTATCTGTTTACAACGTGCGAAAACGGATAGTTGCAGGGTGTGTCATTTTTCTGTTCGGTAACCCACGGATATTTTTTTATCCACCCGAGTGTTGCCGAGGTGTTACCGATAAAATCGTTTTTCGAATAAGTTTTTATAAACCGCTCTGTTTCGGTGCTTATTTTGGTAACCGGCTCGAATTCAAGCTTATATCGTCCATGTTTTTTTATAAAAAAGTACCGTGCCGGCCACAATAATAAGTTTAAAAACAGATCGATTAAAACAAAAATAATTTTAATAAATTTTAATTTCTTATACCTCTTTGTAATCAAATCGGCAAGATAGAACCGCAAAACTCCCCTACTCCCTTTTTGCGGCGTATAAAATTCGAAATACCCTGTTTTCTCAAGAATAGCTTTTGAATATGCGGTAGCATCAGTCAGGAACATTCTCGAATTGTATTTTTTTAATCCCGAAAAAAGGAGTGAGAGAGCAACACCTTTTCCCTTTTCCGGGTCTGCCCACCAGCAGGAGTTCGAACAAACGTGCAGGTTGAAACTGTTTGTATTGCGGGGAAGAAACCCGGCAAATCCAATTACATTTGAGTTTTCGTGAGCAATAATCAATGCCGTATCATCGGCTTTTGCATCGGGATTATTAAACTGCGAAATTGCCCGGAGCCTGGTAACAGGTTTTGGGTTAAACAGCTTAAACTGTTCACTTTTAATGAAGTCCGGTAATTCGCCAATTTTTATCTCCGTAATTTGCATCAGGCAATTCTCGATTTGATATAATTAACCATATCGCCCACCGTTTTTAATTCAATCATATCAAACAGATCGAACTCCATATTAAACTCATCTTCTATTTTTTTTATCAGAATAATATGGTTTAACGAATCCCACGAATTTATATCGTTGGCCGTTGTAGCGTTGGTAATTTCAATATTCGTATTAAATAGTTTTTTAAGAATCGAATATAATTTTTCTTGTACCTCTTCGTCTTGCATTTTAAAGCATTTTATAAATTACAAAATCGATTTTGTGCTCAAAACCTAACTTTTTATAAATTCCGGTGGCAAAATTGTTGGCATGCAAAACTACCTCTTTTATTCCACTACCGACTAAATTATTTACAACAAACTTAATTAAAATTGAAGCATAACCATTTTTCTGAAACGCTTTTTTTGTGGCAATAAAATAGAGTCCGGCATTTGTAGGTTCGGTATAAACCATAAGGGTCGAAACAAGTTTTTTACTGCTGAACAATCCAAATAATTTAATTTTTTCGCACCCATTTATATCGGTTAAAAGTTTTGGGCTGAACAACATTTCGGAAGCCATTAATTCAGAATTAACAAGATTTGAAAAATTAACAAATTGCGTATAATCTTTAAGTTCAGCTATTTGAATATCAGACGGAGTTTCAATTTCATATTTTTTTTCAGGAGACAGAATCATCCCCTTTAATATTTTTATCGGCATAATTCTGTTCTCTTTTAATACCGACGAGTGATTCCGGGTAATAAACCGGTCTGACGCGATAAAAAAAGAAGTGTAATTTTTTTCTGAAAAACCGGCTGCAATTTGGGGAATTAACTTTTCGGGTTCAATCGAATAATCCAAATTAAAAATTATCCGGGGCCAGAAATCGTTTTCTGCAACAGCAACTTCGTATCCATTTTCGCGAATGCCTTTTACACTTTCCGCCATCGTTAACTGATGGTAAAACCGGTATAAATTATTTTCAATATTTTCCATTATTCCTGATGCAAATAGCTGTTTTTCAACTCTGTTTTATCAATTTTTCCGCTCGATGTAATGGGGAATTTTGGCACAATAAATATTTCATCGGGAACCATTTGCCCGGGCAATTGCTTTTCGAGCTGCTGTTTTATTTCGGCCTGTCCGCCATTAAATCCTTCAATAAAAACATACAATCTTTTTAACCCTTTCAGCTTTTCGTGGGCAACAGCAAAAATGCCGTAACCCGGAATTATATCTTTAACCGATTTTTCCAGTTCGGTTAAATTCACACGGTATCCTTCAATTTTTACCTGGTCGTCTGTTCTCCCAAGAAAATATATGTATCCGTTTTTATCTTTCCGAACAATATCTCCGGTTCTGTAAAATCTCTTTTCTCTGCTGTCTGTTTTTAATTCAATAAAAACATTTTCGTCCCTGTTTTTCAGGTATCCCTGCATTGTTTGGTCGCCGGCAATACAAAGCTCTCCTTCGCTTTCGGTGTTTAAAACATTGTTGTTTTTGTCAATAATTGCACATTCAACTTTCGGGAAAGGTTTGCCAATAGAGATTATTCCATTTTGCGATTTTACATTTTCAATACTTTTAAACCGGTACGATGTGGCACTTATTGTCGTTTCGGTTGGCCCGTAAAGATTGGCAAAATCAGCATTCCGAAAAACATTTTGCCACTTTTTAAGAAGCGATAAATAGAGTGCCTCGCCTCCAAAAATAACCTGTTTTATATGCTCTAAATCGAGTTTCGAAATGTATGGTGTCAGGTAATTTAAAACCGAAGGTGTTAATTTTACCCGCGTTATTTGTTTATTGGAAATTAATTTAGCAATCGACAAAAATCTAAAAGAGTCGGTGGGGGTCGTAAAAACAGAAGCTCCGATTAAAAGCGGGATTAAATAACCGGTAAAAGCGGCATCGGAAGTAAGGTCGTATGTCTGCAAAAAGTTATCGGCGGGATTTAAATCAGAATACAATTCTATAAATCCTTCGCAATACGTTTCAACGTTTTTTTGGTTTATCGACACATATTTTGGCACTCCGGTGCTGCCCGAAGTTGTTAAAATATACATCAACTGCCCGGCATCCGTTTTAACGGGCAAACTGTTGTCAGCCGCTTTTAACCCCGAATTATTCAGAAACTGAACTTTTTCTAAATCAACAATATCTTTTAAATCACTTTCAACCGAGATAATATTTTTAATGCCGGTCTCTTCAATTATTTGTTTATTTCGTTTTGCCGGGTGTTTCGGGTTTAACGGAATAAAATAGTTGCCGCTAAACCAGGTGGCAAAAATTGCCGCATAAGTTTCGATGTTATCAAAACAGACTATTCCAACAAGACTATTCGTTCTATTAATTTTACGGTTTATCAGTTTCCGGGTGCCGGCAATATACTCCGAAAATTCAGCATAACTTATATCGGTGCCGGCAATACAAAAAGCACGGGTTGCCGCATTTTCGCTAAACGAATGATAAAATTTCCGGATTAAATTCATACGCGTTTAATCGTGTTTTTTCGAAAAATAGATTTCAGGCAAAAATAGGCATATTCTTCACGAATAATCCTTTCAGCGTTTTTCTTTCCCGCCTCCATTGCAATCCGGTGAATATGTTTTGGTTGTGCATCTTTTTTTATTCCCGACGTACCAAATGTAACATCCAGTTTTATCTCGTCATACAAAAACTGAAAAAACGACCCCGGCACATTAATATCGGAAAACGGAAATGCAAACGAACGGATTCCGGGGTGGATATTTTTATCAATATAACCGAAGCTTTTTATAATCTGCTCTTTCTTTTCATTGTCCGAAATCTCCCAAAACTCAGGATGGTCGTAACTATGCGACCCGATAATAAAATTGTTTTTCTGTAATTCAAGAATCTCTTCGAGCAACATAAACGGTTTTGCCGTTTTTAAATAACTATCGAAATCGATATTTAAAAGTGCGGCAATTTTATCTGTTATCTCCGTTTCGGCATATTTTAATCGAAATATTTTATCTGCTATTTCAATTTTATTACTTCCCGAAATATTTAATAATTTTTCAATTTCTGACAATACATTTTGCTCTTTTAGCGCTTCAATTTTTTCTATTATCAAACTAATTTTATGTTTAAAAAACATTGCCCCGTTTCCTACAAATAAAGGATTTATAAAAAAAGCCG
>Ga0256913_10001186_pt1 | contig 13488 bp, 17 predicted proteins | sample Axial_MatmetaG_FD_185970 | JGI IMG/M metagenome (GOLD analysis project Ga0256913, IMG submission 185970) | Deep-sea worm associated microbial mat communities from Axial Seamount, Juan de Fuca Ridge, Pacific Ocean - Axial_Mat | ecosystem: Environmental > Aquatic > Marine > Oceanic > Microbial...
TTATTAGCTTATGAACTTGCCACTATACATAATCTTAAATTTTATTTAAATTTAGTTCGTGAAGCTAGAAAAAGAATCATTGATGGTTCATATATGGAATGGAAAAATAGTTTTATTCATAAATTATCGAAAAATATAAAGGAGGAAAAATGAATTATTTATTAGCTATGGCACCTCAAGGTGGTGAAGCTGGCGGTGGAAGTATGGTAAGTACTTTAATAATGTTTGGTGCGATCTTCGCAATATTTTACTTTATGATCATCCGCCCACAACAGAAAAAAGCAAAAGAGAGAGAAGCATTACTCAGCGCATTAAAAAAAGGAGACAAAGTTGTTACAAACGGTGGAATGCACGGAACAATTGCCGGATTGGATGACAAAACATGCTTAATTGATTTTGGGAATAATATTAAAATCAAATTCGAACGTTCTGCTATCGCAAGCGTGGAATCGAATAAGTAAGATAAAAATAATTCAAAATAAGTCCCCTCTTGAGAGGGGATTTAGGGGTGTGTTAAATATGGTGAGGAGAACTATTTTGCCATATAATCCAAAACTTAAAGAATATGCTCGTAAGCTGAGAAATAATAGTACAAAATCTGAGGTTTTACTTTGGAATTATCTCAAAGGCAAACAGGTGAAAGGCTTTGACTTTCATAGACAAAAACCCATTGGGAATTACATTGTGGACTTCTTTTGTAGCGAACTTATGCTTCAATAGAAATTGATGGTGAAAGCCATTATGGGAACGAAAGAAAAGATAAGAATAGACAAATAGATATTGAACGTTTTGGTGTTAAGTTTCTTAGGTTTGATGAATTTGAGATTTATTATAGAATGGATAAAGTAATTAATAAAATTGAAATGTGGATAGAACAAGAAATAACACACCCCTGATGCTTCGCATCTTCCCCTCTCAAGAGGGGATTATTGTTAAAGTGATTTTAGAGAAAAATATTTTTTAAGTGACAAAATTGAAAACACTATCACAAAAATCAAATTTCCTCGGCATCGAAAAGGAATTTTCATCATACGAAGATTCTGAAATTGTTATTTATTCCGCACCGTTAGAAAACACAGTAAGTTATGGCACAGGTACCAAAAACGGACCAAAGGAAATTCTAAAAGCATCACATTATGTTGAGTTTTACGATGAAGAAAACAACAGAGAACTTTGCTTTGAAAAGGGGATTGCCACTCTTCCGATAAATAATTTTGATAAGCTCAACTCTAAAAATGCAATCGCAAAAATTGATGAAAATATTTCAAGTATAATTGGGGATAAAAAATTCGCGGTTATGCTTGGAGGTGAGCATACCGTTACACTCGGTTCGGTTTTAGCACATCATAATGCATACAACAATTTATCAATACTACAAATTGACGCACACTCAGACCTACGAGACAGCTACGAAGGAAGTATTTATTCACATGCGTCTGTTATGAAACGAATATATGAATTCAATAAAAACGTTGTTCAAGTTGGCGTTAGAGCGCAGTGTAAAGAAGAAAGTGAGTTAATAAAAAAAGCAAAGATAAAAACATTTTATATGAGAGATATTCGTGGAGTAGAATCACAAAAAAAATGGCAGAATGAAGTTCTGAGGAGTTTATCTAAAAATGTTTATATCACTTTTGACGTTGACGGACTTGATCCTTCAATAATTCCGGCTACAGGCACGCCCGAACCCGGAGGATTATTCTGGGATGAAACTTTAGATTTAATTAAATTGGTAGGAAAGAAGAAAAATATTGTCGGGTTCGATATTGTTGAACTTGCTCCCTCAAAACACCATCCTGCTTCCGATTTTATTGCGGCAAAACTTCTTTACAAAATTTTGAATTATTCATTATTATAATAATAAATAATTTGTATAAGGTGTTTTATGTGGTTACTTAAAATTATTCCTCTCATTGTTTTTCTACAAATTCCTACAATTACTGGTTACGCCCAACCATCTGAGAAAAAAGATTTTTTTACTTTAAACGATTCCGTACAGACTGTTTCCGTTATGTATAATAATAAGGCTATGATGCACGCATTGACGGTGGGAGCAATAAGTGGTGGGGTTGTCGCGGGGGTTTCTACAATTTTACTTGTGGCTAGTGGAGAAACTGGGAATGAAATGGTGCCATGGTATTTTCTTCCTATTGCCGCTGGCGGTGTTGTTTTTGTGCTTGCGTCAACTATTAATTATTTGTTGAATTCGGATGATGCGGAAGTTTATATTAATGTTTCTTCGCCTTACCGCCCGTTTAATCATTTAGGACTATTCTCATCATTTGCTACTATCTTAACTTCCAACAGCAGTAATTTGGATTACTCTTTTAGTATTTCATATAGGAATTTAAATAATAAGTTTTATCTCCCGAGTAAAATATCGTTATTATATGGAGCCGGACAAAGAACTTATTTATATGAGTCCCCTCCTTATTCATGGTGTGACATTTCCGGAGTGGAAAATCGATTTGGGGTTGAAGCACTCTACGTAAATTATAATAACTTATTCAGTATCCTTTACGGAGTTGAAGCAGGTGCACAATTTTTTAACGGCTCATTATTTACTTATAATCCGGAAGAAATAGATCCGTTAATAGAAGAGAGAGATGGAATATCTCCGTATATACATTTAATCGGTGGGTTTAATATGAATTTTACCGACTGGTTCAGTTGGGAAGTTACTTACAAATACGAAGCATATGGAACTTACGACAATTTAAAACCATTGGGGACAAATATTATTAACCGGAATCATTTTTTATCTACAACAGTTGCAATATATTTTTAGTATTGAAAATGTAATTTTATTAAACTTCTAAACTTATTATAATAAAATTGCTATAAGTTTAATACAAAATATTTTTATATTTCATTACTGCATAATAAAATGGTGCGTGATGAAACATTTCAAATTATTCTTTTTATTTTTTATTATTTCATTTACAACAATTATTTCTAATGGAAAATCGGTATATATTGGAACTATAGAAGGAGATATTGATTTAGGTCTGGCTCCGTATGTTAAAAGGGTAGTCTCAGAAGCTGAGAAAGCCAACGCAAGCGCAATTATTTTTAAGATAAATACCTTCGGTGGTAGGGTTGATGCCGCTACTCAAATCAAAGATGCAATTATTAACTCGAGTGTGGAAACTATTGCTTTTATCGATAAGCGCGCAATCTCTGCCGGTTCGTTGATTGCACTATCATGTAATAAGATAGTCATGGTTCCGGGTGCATCAATCGGCGCTACAACAGTTGTTGACCAAACCGGTAAAAAGCAATCGGAGAAAGCACAGTCGTATATGCGTTCCGAAATGCGCTCGACTGCTGAAAGGACCGGAAGAAGAAAAGACATTGCAGAAGGAATGGTTGACGAGAGAGTGGAAATTGAAGGACTTGTTGACAGCACTCAGTTGATAACACTTACTTCCAAAGAAGCTCTTAGTTATGGAATTGCAGATACAATTTTAGCAAATATTGATGAAGTATTAAATTACTCGGGCAATGAAAATGCCGAAGTTGTAAATGTTGAAATTATTTGGGCTGAGAAATTCATTAGGTTTATAAACAATCCTATAATCACCTCTATCTTAATGATGATTATCATGGTTGGATTATTTATGGAGATAAAAACTCCAGGTTGGGGAGTAGCTGGTACAGCATCGCTTATTGCATTGGCACTTTTCTTTGGCTCCGGTTACATTTTGGAAATAGCGTCAATCATGGATATATTGTTGTTTGTTATTGGAGTAGCATTACTGTTAGTTGAAATATTTGTTATTCCGGGCTTTGGCATATTTGGAATAGCTGGAATTATCCTTATGATTGCTGGGCTTTTTATGGGACTCATTTCAGATCTTCCTATGGTAGATGGTTCGATCCTTGAAATGGCTATTATGCAACTTGCTGGAGCATTTATATTAAGTGGTATAGTAATATTTATATTGGTAAAAACAATGCCTAAAACAAAAATGTGGAATAAGCTTATTCTTCAAAGAAATATTGAAGCAAAGTCTGGCTATACTTCCGACAAGAAATTCGGTAGTTTACTCAAGAAAGAGGGAGAAGCATTAACAGATCTTAGACCGGCCGGTACAGCGATAATCAATGATAAGAGATATGATGTTGTTACTCAAGGTGAATATATCGAGAAGGGGAATAAAATAAAAGTTATTGAAATTGAAGGTTCAAAAATTGTTGTGAAAGAGATCTAAGTGCTTGATACTAGATTCTAGTTTCTGGTATCCAGTATCAAGCAACTAGGAACTAACTTCCAGCAGTTCCACAATATTTTTATTAACTGTATTGTCAGTTCTTTTTCCTTTAACAATATTATTTGTCGCATCCATTCCTTCCATATCAATTACAAGTTCCATACTAGTCGAGGTTTCGGAATATGATAACAAACCTCTGGTTTTGTTGAATGTAATTAATCCACTGCCAGAAACAACCGGATCATAAAAATAATACTTAACTCCTTGCTCGGTTGCTTCATGACTACCAGTCCAGTTTATCGATAATCCGGTACTTATTGTTACAAGAGAATCATTGTTTTTAACATCAATATTTTTAACTTGATAGGAAGCTACATTTTCAACATTGAACATTGCAAATTTAGTGTAGTACTTCTCATCCCATACTGAATTTATCCCGACCAAATCAGAAGGAAGTCGCATAAATAACTGTTGAGCCAAAGGATGAAGTGCAGCTTCTTTAAAGTTATCAATCAGTGCTTGTTTCTGTTCAATTGTAAGACTACCAGCCTGCTGTTGAATATCTATCAACTCATCAACGATTGCATCCAAATTAAAGATATCTTTTATTTCTCCATGTTCTGAAATCTTCACACTAAATGTTTTGTTTTTTACCGCCTCATACTGAGCAAATATTTTACGTTCTTGTGTACTAAAAATATACTTGGAATCATATAATATCTTTTCACCGTTAATCTTACCTTCGGAAAGAATAGATTTAATTGTAATGTTGATAATAGCGTTTCTATTTGCGTCAACTTCTTTAACATTCATGTCAATTAAATATTTGACATTCTGTTGAGTTGTAGTTGAAATAACAGTGTCACCCTCAATTAGTTGATTGTTCTCTGAAATAGTTGTTATACGATATTGTAACTTTTCGTTTTTCTTAAATCGGTATTTGAGTAAAAAACTATCCGCTTTGGGTGAGTCAAGTAATTCTTGATCAATTTTCTTTACATCGTTTAAAGTTTGTGTGGACTTTTTTTCTTCCTTTTGGGAACAAGAAATTAAAAATATAAACAGTGAAAATATTATAAGTTTCTTCATACTTTTACCTATTAATAAAGTAAATATTTTTTACGTAGCTTTTTGAACTTCTTTATATCAGAAGTCCACATCTTAAAAATTTGATTGGAAGTGCTATTGTTCTTTATCATTTCTGTTAAATAAGTATCACCGAAAAGTTTATCAAGCCAGTTATTTCGGAATTGAAAATCATTAGGATAAAGTTTATGAATAGCGTAAAGAATTTCAATGCCAAATCTTAACGCTTTAACATTATGTTTGTTTGTAATATCTATCTTGATTCCATTGCATCTAATATCTTTATACTTTGGACTTGTTGACATATTTTCGATGGATTTTGGCGTAAAGGATATTTCTGATAATTCCAATCCTTCGTGTGGCAGTTTGTTTAATTCAAGCAGAAGTTCATTTGACTTGATATATGGAGCGCCAAAAGTAAGAAAAGGGAAATAAGTGCCTCGTCCTTCCGATACATTTACTCCCTCCAACAAACACATTCCAGGATAAATAATAGCTGTATTTAATGTAGGAATATTTGGTGAAGGTTTTATCCAAGGTAAAGCACAATCATCAAAAAAGAAATCTCTTTGCCAACCTTTCATTTTAACCACGGTTAAATCTGCTTTTAGATTATCTCCAAGCCATCCTTCTTCATTAAACATAGTGGCGAGTTCACCGATTGTCATACCATGTTGTATGGGAATGGGAGCAATAGCGACAAACGATTTGAACTCTTCTTTGCGTATTGGACCGTCAACAATAATTCCTCCGATTGGATTTGGTCTATCCAAAACAATAATTGGAATATTATTTTCTGCAGCTGAGATTAACGCATAGTAAAGAGTAGAAATAAATGTATAATATCGTGCTCCTATATCTTGTATATCAAAAATCAAGATGTCGATATTTTTGAGCATCTCTTTTGTAGGTTTACGTATCTTACCATAAAGCGAATATACTGGAATGTTTGTTTTAATATCAATACCGTCTTTTATTGCTTTACCATCTGGAGCATTACCTCTAATACCATGCTCCGGCCCAAAAAGTGCTATAATGTTAACACTGCTGAGATTATTCAAAGTATCAACTAAATGTACACCACTATTAAGAACCGCAGAATGATTTGTTACAATCCCTAGATTCTTATTTTCAACTAATTTAAGTTGTTCCGAAACTAATAAATCAGCTCCAACTTTTACAATTTTACTTTGTGAATATAAATTAGGAGAATAGATATAAGGCGTTATAAACAAAGCAATTAAGATAATATGCTTAAAACGGTTTGTAATAAAAAACTCAACAATCTGTTGAAATGATCTTTTTAGAGTCCTTAAAGATAATGCCGATTGTTGAGCTTTTTGATGTTTCATTTTAGTCTGTATAATTTTCTAATAATTCTTTTCTTGAGAAGAAATGAGAAATTTCCTTTGCTGCATTTTCATCAGAATCAGAACCGTGAACAATGTTTTGTTCAATACTTTCCGCATAAAGTTTTCTGATTGTTCCTTCTTCAGCTTGCTCCGGGTTAGTTGCTCCGATTAGTTTTCTGAAATCTTCAACAGCATTTTCCTTTTCGAGAGCAATCGGTACACAAGGCCCTGAAGTCATGTAAGCCAAAAGATCATTAAAGAACGGTTTTTCTTTATGGATTTCGTAAAAACCACCGGCAGATTCATTTGTTAATCTAACCATTTTCATCCCTTTTATTTTAAAACCGGCTTCTGTAATTTTTGTTATCACTTGACCAATAAGATTTTTTCTAACACAGTCTGGTTTTAATATTGCAAGAGTTCTGTTACTCATAATTTATTCCTATTTATTAAATAAAATAATTTCAAGTTAGTTATAAAAATAATGCACTTCCAAAGAAAAGACTAAAGAAGTGCATTAAATATTTTTACTGATTTGGATTTTTTAGAATTTATTTTCTACTATCCAAAGCTTTTTTCATTGTGATGCCGATTTCAGCAGGGGATTCAACTACATGAATACCTGCTTTTTTCATAGCTTTCATTTTTTCAGCAGCTGTTCCTTTACCGCCGGAAATAATAGCGCCAGCATGTCCCATTCTTCTTCCTGGAGGTGCGGTTCTACCGGCAATAAATCCAACCACTGGTTTTTTTACATGTTTTTTGATATAAGCAGCAGCTTCTTCCTCGGCGCTACCGCCAATTTCACCAATCATTACAATACCTTCGGTATTTGGGTCTTCGTTGAAAAGTTTAATTATATCAATAAACTGTGAACCAATAATAGGATCGCCACCAATACCAACGCAAGTTGATTGACCAATTTTTAGATCAGTTAATTGTTTAACTGCTTCGTAAGTCAAAGTTCCGCTACGTGAAACAACGCCGACTTTGCCTTTTTTGTGGATGAATCCGGGCATGATACCAATCTTTGCTTTACCCGGTGAGATTATTCCAGGACAGTTGGGACCAATAAGTCTTACATCCATATCTTTAATAACATTGTAAACTTTGACCATATCGTTAGCCGGAATTCCTTCGGTGATACATACAATCAATTTGATTCCGGAATCAGCGGCTTCAAGAATTGCATCGGCAGCAAATGCCGGAGGTACGAAAATAGCCGAGGCAGTTGCTTTTGTTTCTTTTACTGCATCTGCAACTGTGTTAAAGATTGGAACACCGTGAAAATCTTGTCCGCCTTTACCAGGAGTTACACCGCCGACAACTTTTGTTCCATATTCAAGCATTTGAAGTGTATGAAATGAACCTTCACTACCGGTAATTCCTTGTACAATAACTTTAGTTCTTTTTTCAAGCAGGATACTCATTTTAATTTCCTTGTTAATTTATACTCTAAAAATTTATTTTAAAACTTATAAAATTTCTATCAAACTTTATAATTAATTCAACGGTTCCGGTGGATTTTCAGTTGTCATATCTTTGAATTTGTGTACAAGCCTCTGTGGATCGTGAATTAATGTTGGAAGACATTGCGTGCAAATCCAAGTAGAATTTTGTGAAAATGTTATTGCAACTAATGGTACAATTGTTTCATCTCTATTGCAACTGATGCATATTTTTATATTTTCGTTCATTATTTATCCTTTTTTATTTATTAAAAAACTTAACGGTTTGAAGTAACATATCTTCCTCAAACTGATTTGCTATTAATTGAACTCCAATAGGAAGATTATTTGAATCAAATCCTATCGGAATATTTATTGCAGGAATACCTGCTAAGTTTGCCGATGTTGTGTAAATATCGCTTAAATACATTTGCATTGGGTCAGAAGATTTTTCTCCAATCTTGAAAGCCGTAGTTGGAGATGTCGGTGTTAAAATAATATCAACTTGTTCGAAGGCATTAGTAAAATCTTCTTTGATTAATCTTCTCACTTTTTGAGCTTTGCGATAATACGCATCGTAGTATCCGGAAGATAGCACATATGTCCCAAGCATAATTCTTCTTTTTACTTCTGCGCCAAAACCTTCACTTCTTGTTAAAGTGTACATCTCGTTAAGATCTTCCGGATTTTCATGTCTATATCCGTATCGAACTCCGTCGTAACGTGAAAGGTTAGCAGAGGCTTCAGCTGTAGTCAGGATATAATAAGTGGCAATTGCATAATCGTTGTGCTTTAAATGAATATCAACAAATTCTGCTTTGTCGGAAGAAATATTACCGATGTAATCTTCAATACACTTCTTCACTTCATCGTTCAATCCCTCAGAAAAATATTCTTGGGGGATACCAACTTTTATCTTTTTCGATGTGTCAACTTCTACATTAAAATTTGGAACCGGTTTATCAATACTTGTTGAATCAAATTCATCTTTGCCTGACATGACATTCATCACAGCTGCAATATCTTCAACATTATTTGCAAACGGTCCTATCGAATCGAAAGATGAAGCAAAAGCGGTTAGTCCGTAGCGTGATACTCTTCCGTAAGTTGGTTTCAATCCGAATACACCGCAGAAAGATGCAGGTTGACGAATTGAACCGCCAGTGTCAGTACCAAGAGAAACATCGCATAGTCCGGCAGCAACAGCAGCAGCAGAACCACCGCTTGAACCACCAGGAACACGTGTTTTATTAACCGGATTAAGTACATTGCCAAAAGCAGAATTCTCATTTGATGAACCCATTGCAAATTCATCACAATTAGTTTTGCCTATTATTAATGCATCCTCGTCAATGAGTTTTTGTACTGAAGTTGCAGAATAGATAGACTCAAATCCTTTAAGTATATTAGACGAACAAGTAAGTGGTTTATCCTTAATCGAAAGAACATCTTTGACGGCAATTACCATTCCGGCAAGTTTACCAGCAGTTCCGTTGTGAATTTTTTCTTCAATAATCTTTGCATTATCCATAACATCATCAAAGATAAAGTTGAAAGCGTTAATATCTTTTTGTTCATTGATTCTGATAAGGAAAGATTGAACGTTTTCAATTAAGGAAAGTTCTTTAGATTTTATTTTTGCTTGTTTATCGTGAATATTTTTGTAGCTTAACAATTACAGACCTTCAAAGTTAATATCAATCAATTATGCACTCTTCTTTTCGTCGTCATCATCTTCAAGTTTGATATCTTCTTCGACTTCTTTAACTGCTTTTTTAAATTCTTTCATTCCCTTGCCAATTCCTTTTGCAAATTCTGGAATTTTCTTTGCGCCGAAAAGGATAAGTATTGCTGCTACTATAATAAATATTTCCATAGGTCCTAAGTTTCCAAACATTTTAACCTCGATTTATTTAATTAAATTATTCGCTATTGATCTAAAAATATTTGCTCCATCCGATTTGTTAAGAACGGGATCAGTTGCTCTTTCGGGATGAGGCATCATTCCAAGTACATTTCGATTCTTATTTGTTATACCAGCGATATTCAATTTTGATCCATTAGGATTAACTTCTGCACTAATATCTCCATTCGCTGAAGAATACTTAAAAACTATTTGATCGTTATCCTCAAGTTCTTTCAAAACGTCATCGCTTGCAAAATAATTACCATCGCCGTGTGCAATTGGGATTTTCAGAACATCATGTGTAATAGAATTAGTAAAAATTGTATTTTTCGATTCAACTTTTACATAAACATCTTTACAAATAAATTTTGTGGAAATATTCTTTAACAAAACGCCTGGCAATAATCCGGCTTCCAATAAAATTTGAAAACCATTACAAATCCCAATTACAATTCCACCTTTATTTGCAAAGTCAATAACAGAATTCATAATAGGGGAGAAACGTGCAATTGCTCCGGTTCTCAGATAATCACCGTACGAAAAACCGCCGGGTAAAATTATTACATCACTATTTTTAATATCTGTATCTTTATGCCATAGAAATTCGGAATCATATTCCAATATTTTTTTTGTGGCATAATAAGCATCGTGATCGCAGTTAGATCCCGGGAAAACAACAACGCCAAACTTAATACTCATTCCACCACTTCAATTTTATATTCAAAATCTTCAATATTAGGATTTACCAATAATTTTTCACAATACTGCCTCACTTCATTGTCAGCAGCTTCTCTGTCATTTGTATCAACAAAGAACTCAATATACTTACCAATTCTGGTTTTTAGTACGTTATTAAAACCAAGATGTTTTGCACCTTGTTCAACGGCTTTACCTTGCGGGTCTAAAATTTTCGGGCGCTTTCTAACAATTACTGTTGCTTTAAACAATCTTTTCTCTCTTTATTTGTTGACTTTTATTTCTACTGAATTTTCATTTTTGAAAATTTTTAATGCCAAATATCTAAAAATTCCAAATAAAATATGGAACCAAATTAAATAAAAAATAGCTTCTCCCTTAGTAAGAGAAATCAAAACCAATATCCCAATTGAAATTAGTGCTAAGATTAATTTCCCAGTAAAATCCATTTTATTGATTTTTGGAAGTGTGTTATATTTGATATTACTTACCATTAATAATGAAAGGACAATAACAGATGGAATAATTGTTGAATCGAAAGGAGCAATCACACTGATACCGTTATGATAAAAAAGTATTAAAGAAGATATAGCCAAAGCAGAAATGGGAATAGGTAAACCGCTGAAATCCAGTTTGATTTTTATATCTTCAATTTGAACGTTAAATCTTGCGAGTCTGAATGCCCCAAAAACTAATAAAAGCGAACTGATAATAATTCCCCAAAAATCATATTTGATTAAAAATGATTGGTAAATCAAAAATGAAGGTGCAGCACCAAAACTTACAACATCTGCTAATGAATCCAACTCGACCCCAAACATACTTGTTGTTTTAGTAAGTCTTGCTAAAAGCCCGTCAATCAAATCGAAAAATGCAGCGATGAATATAAACAAAGCCCCAGTATGGTAATCACCATGACTGGTAAAAACCAATGATAAAAAACCGCTAACAATGTTCAAAGCCGTTGCAGTATTAGGTATTATTGATTTACTGATTTTCCGATTCATTTTTATTATACTCAAATATAATAGATTCACCACCTGTTACAACATCATTCTCTTTTACTTTTATGTCCCAATCTGTATTAACAACTATGTCAACTCGGCTGCCGAATTTGATCATACCAAATCTTTTTCCCATTTCAACAGTATCGCCTTCTGCAATCTCATATACAATTCGTCTTGCAACAAAACCAGCTACTTGTGTAAAGAAAACATTTCCATATTTACTTTCAATGCCGAATTCCGATCTTTCATTTTTCTCATCGGCTTTATCATGGAAAGCCACTAAAAATTCTCCTTTTACATATCTAACAAGTTTTACAACCCCGTCTATCGGTATCCTGTTAACGTGAACATTTAACGGTGACATAAAAATGGAAACTTGCCATGCTTCACCAGTAACAAAATCATTCGATTCAACTTTTTTTACAATTAAAACTTTACCGTCAGCAGGTGATATTACAACATTATCTAGATTTGGAGTGTTTCTATCCGGATCACGGAAAAAATAAAGAGTAAAAAGGAATAATAATACGGATAACACCGATAAAGAAATTTTTATATAATTATTCCCAATAAATTGTGCTAAAATAAACACAATTATTGCAATTGAAACAAAAATACCCGTTGTTATATATCCATATTTAGTGATCAAAGAGTGAAAATCCTATGGTAATTAAAATTTTATTTTACAACCTTAAAGGTAACATATTATAATCTTAATTTCTTTGTAAAATATATTTTTATTAATTTTATAACTCGTATTATAAACTGTAATTTAATCAATTCTATATGGAGGAATGATGATAAAAGGTGGTATGCAAGGGATGATGAAGCAAGTGCAGAAAATGCAAGCTGAGATGGAAAGGGTACAAAATGAATTAGAGAACAAAACAGTCACAGAAGAAAGTGGTGGTGGAATGGTTAAAGCTACTGCTAATGGTAAGAAAGGAATTGTATCAATTGAAATAGATAATGAAATTATTGAATCCGGTGACAAAGAAATGATTGAAGACCTTGTTGTAGCTGCCGTTAATAAAGCGTTGGATGCTGCGGGTAGAATGGCTGAAGAGGAAATGGCTAATGTAACAAAAGGTATGATTCCTCCAGGATTGAACATCCCAGGATTATAAATTGATAATTCCGGATACACTTCAAAAAGTTATTGATGAACTGAATAAGTTACCTTCCATTGGACGTAAATCTGCTCAACGGCTTGCTTTGCATTTGCTAAAATCTGACAAAGATGATGTTGAAAGATTAGCACAAGCGTTGATAGATTTGAAGGAAAAAACCAAAATCTGTAAAATCTGTTTTAATATATCCGAAGCTGAAGTCTGTGATATTTGCTCAAGCGAAAAACGGGATAAATCTACTATCTGTGTGGTTGAAGAGATTTCGGATGTTATTGCAATAGAAAAAACTAATGAGTACAGTGGCACGTATCATGTACTCGGTGGAGTTTTATCTCCTTTAAGTGGTAGGGATGCTGAATCATTGAATATCGATGAACTTGTTCAAAGAGTAGCGCAAGGAGATATTCAAGAAGTAATATTAGCTCTTAATCCTGATACGGAAGGTGAGACTACGTCACTTTATATTGCAAAGTTATTAAAACCATATCAAATAAAAGTATCAAGATTAGCAAGGGGATTACCGATTGGTGGTGATATTGAATTTGCCGACGAAGCCACTATTGGCCGTGCTGTTCTTGGTAGAATTCAAATGTAATGTCTGATTGGTATAAAGAGTGGTTCGCTTCTGCCGAATATCTTGATGTTTATT
>Ga0256913_10001187_pt1 | contig 13487 bp, 8 predicted proteins | sample Axial_MatmetaG_FD_185970 | JGI IMG/M metagenome (GOLD analysis project Ga0256913, IMG submission 185970) | Deep-sea worm associated microbial mat communities from Axial Seamount, Juan de Fuca Ridge, Pacific Ocean - Axial_Mat | ecosystem: Environmental > Aquatic > Marine > Oceanic > Microbial...
AGCGAAGCGGCGGGAAAGGCCCATCCCGAAGGAAGCCATTCCCAAGCGAAGCGACGGGAAAGGCCCATCCCGAAGGAAGCCATTCCCAAGCGAAGCGGAAGCAGCAAACACTCTAGGATGGGAAAAACGTCAATCCCCACTCCACCCTCTCAGAAACGATTTTTTCCCGTAAACCCGAACTCTTTCCTATAGGTATTTGGCGAGACACCTGTGAGCCGCTTGAATCTCCTACTAAAATGATATGGGTCGTTGTAGCCAATCAACTCGGCTATCCGTTTCACCGGAAGGTCGGAATCCGCCAGCATCTTCGAAGCCTGTCGGATCTTCACGTTGTCTATATATTCTTTCGGCTTCATTCCAGTCCTTTGTTTGAAAAGGACTCGAAACCGGCTCTCGCTAAGATTGCAAATCTCGGCCATTTCCGCGCTCGTCCACCACTTTCCCGGGTTGATATTGATCGTCTCGATCAGATAGTCCAGCTGGGGATGGTTGTTCGACGGGCATTCGCGACGGCTATCGAGAAGTATCGACGAGACGAGCTTGATCAACGACAGATTCAGCTTGATCTGAGCGTCGTGCGCCGGATTGTCGACAAGCTCGAACATTGGAAGCAGGTATCTGCCACGACCAAGACGATATACTCCGTCTCTAAGAACGCCGCACTTGAACAGGTTGTCGGCCAATGACCCCGTGAAGCAAAGCGCGTCCTCGACAATCCCCGTCTCGGAATAATAATCCTGGACGAATCCCGGAGTCGAAATCACGCAGTCACCTTCTTTGATCCTCTCCTTTTTCCTGCCGTTCCAATACCAGCCTTCATGTTTAAGGATATGGGAGATGCCGTAAAATTTGAAATAACGGGGTTCTGGCTCCAAGCGTTTCGATATCTCGGCGCAGTTTCTATATGAGAAAACCCACAGCCCGTAGTCCCTATTGAAGCGCGGAGTCTCGACCGCCATCCTATGCACGAGACACCTGTTTCCGGATAAAACATCCACATTTCGGGTTTTGTCTATCACCTCTAACATAAACAGCCTCTCTTATAGACGACAATATACATCATCACAAGGGAATTCATACGGAAAAAATCTTTTTTTTTGCCATTATTGACAATCGTTTTATCCATTTATCAGGATCTATTCCAATGCTACTGTTAGAGGAAGCGGAGAACGTCACGCTAAAAAGGAAAGTCGGCTTGATGAAAAACGTCTTTATAGGCATAGTGTTACTGGCATCTTCCGTAAACACCCTCGCGGCGCCTTCCAAGGCTTCCTCCAATGGAGTAGAAAAGAAAGCGGACGCGATCGTCTCCAAAATGACGCTTGACGAAAAGCTGCGCCTGATACACGGCTGTGGGTTCCAAACCGCTGGAGTGCCCCGACTCGGACTTCCACCCATTTACACGACGGGCTCCTCCATGGGGTTGACGGTTTCCCCATGGCCAGCGGTGAAAGGGATGGAGAAGGCAACGGCCTTTCCCGCGACGATAATGCTCGCGGCGACTTGGAACCGCGAACTCGCCTACAAATACGCTCGAGCCATAGCGGAGGAACTCAGGGCTAGATATATGCATATCCTTCTCGCGCCGGGAGTGAACATCTATAGGGATCCTCTTTGCGGAAGGAACTACGAATATATGGGAGAGGACCCCTATCTCGCGTCGGAAATCGTCGTCCCCTACATCGAGGCGGTCCAAGAAGTGGGAGTCATGCCAACAATCAAGCATTTCGTGGCCAACAACAGCGAAAACAGACGCAAGCAGTCAAACTCCGTCGTGTCGGAACGCGCCCTTAGGGAAATCTACTTCCCCCCCTATAAGGCCGCGGTCCAAAAGGCCGGCTGCCTCGGTTTCATGAACTCCTACAACCTTGTGAATGGAGAATACAGCGGCGAAAGCGGTTGGTTGCTAGACACGGTCTTGCGAAAAGAATGGAAATTCAAGGGCCTCGTAATGTCGGACTGGAACTCCCTATGGAATCCGGAACTCGCTGCGAAGTCGGGCGTGGACATAGAAATGCCTGGAGGCAAACAGTGCGAAGTCCTAGGACCGAAAAACCTGAAACGCCTCCTGGAAGAAGGCAAAATCACAATAGAAGATATCGACAGGAAGATCAAGCATATAGTAAGCGCCTGTCTGCGGCTTGACCTATATAGCGAAAACTTCAAACAGCCGACACTGAACCGGCTCGCGGAACACGCGGCAATAGCGCTCGAAACGGGACGCGAGGGGATAGGGCTGCTGAAAAACAAGGATGGCCTTTTTCCGCTGGAACCTAATATCGGGAAAAAAGTGGTGGTCATCGGCCCTACGGCTAAAAACACCCCCACCACGGGGGGAGGGTCGGGCGCCGTAACCGCGGTGGACCCGATAAGCATCTGGGACGCGGTCAAACGCCTCTACCCCTCCGCCGAATACCTTGGAGATATCGACGAGAAGAAAATCAAAGACGCGGATATCGTGCTTGTATGCGTCGGAAACAATTACGGGCTGGTTCTCCACGCCTACTCAAAAACGATGACGATAGAAAGGGAGCAGGAGCTTTTCAACAAGGGAGCGGACGAGACGGAGGGCGAAGGCAGGGACCGAAAATCGTTCGCCCTCGAGAAAAAACAGGTGGACTTGATTGATAGGTGCGCCTCGCTCAATCCCAACTGCGCCGTGATGCTCACGTCCGGGGGAGGCGTGAAAATGCTGCCATGGATCCACAAGGTGAAAACCGTTATGTGGCTTTTCTATCCAGGCGAAAACGGGTCGCGGGCGGCGGCGGAGATAATGGCGGGACTGGTCAATCCCTCGGGGAGATTGCCCGTTTCCCTGGAAAAAGAACTCAAGGACAATCCAGCCTACGGCAATTTCGGCCTTTCTTGGGGCGGCAACGGCGCTCCAAAAAAACGCGGTTCACGCGAATATTGGGACGTGCACTACAAGGAAGGGGTGTTTCTAGGCTACAGATTCTACGTCTCAGGCGACATAAAACCCTTGTTCCCGTTCGGATTCGGATTGTCATACACCACTTTCAAATATTCAAACATCTTCATAAGGAAAACCGACGACGGAAATATCCAGGTCTCCGCGGACATAACCAACACCGGCAAGCGCGCGGGAAAAGAAGTCGTTCAACTTTACGTGGGCGACCCCGTGGCAAGCGAGCCGCGTCCGGCGAGGGAACTCAAGGGATTCGAGAAGATATTCCTCCTCCCCGGCGAAACGAAAACAGTGGTTTTTAGACTCGATGACTCGGCATTCGCGTTCTGGAGCCCGAAAACGAAGAGCTGGACTGTCGAGCCAGGCGAATTCGACATACACATCGGAGCCTCCTCCGAAGATATCAGACTTACAGGGAAAATCGTAAAATAAAATAAGCGTGGCGCGCGCAAGATAGCGCGCAAACCGGAACAGTCATGAAACATTTGATCAAAGGCGCGGTTTCCGCGGGAGCTCTCGGAGCGCTCTCCGCGTTCGCCACGGCTGGAGACAATCGACAGAAACCGAACATCCTCTGGATAACCAGCGAGGACAACAATGTCGATTGGGTGGGCTGCTACGGAAACCCGAACGGTGACACGCCGAACATAGACAAACTGGCGTCGCGGGGTTTCATGTATACACACGCTTTTGCGAACGCTCCGGTCTGCGCTCCCTCGCGTTGCACTTGGATAACGGGGATTCCGGCGATTTCGATGGGAACCCAACCCATGCGCAGCCGCTACCCCATCCCGCATGACAAAATAAAATACTATCCCGATTTTCTCCGGAAGGCGGGATATTTTTGCGGCAATTACTTCAAGACCGATTACAACATTGGTGGAAGGAACGACAAGGAGTGCTGGAACAGTCTGGAAAAACCGGATTGGAGCTTCCTCAAACAACACCAGCCGTTTTTCCAAGTGATAAACCTTGGCGAGTCCCACGAAAGCAGGGCCCAAGGCAGCGTGGAAAACACGAAACACGACCCGTCCCAAGTCCATCTAAGGAAATACCATCCAGATATTCCAGGCATTAGGAAAAACTATGCGAAATACCAAGACTGCGTGCGGAAAATGGACGGGCATCTCGGTAAAATCCTCGACGAGTTCAAAAAAAGCGGGATGTTGGATGACACCATAATCATATATTGCTCCGACCATGGCGGCGTGCTCCCTAGAAGCAAACGCTACCTCTACGACCAAGGAATTCATTCGCCGCTCATCATCAAAAAGAACTATTTGCTCTACAAATACGGCGTTATCTCGAAAAAGGATTTTTACGGCGGAAAGAAGAAAAAGAGAAAAAAAACATGAAACAAACTAAATAGGGTTTCCTGAGAAACATCCAAGCACTTTGAACACCGATGCGGCGTATTCATTCCGCGAGGAGACGACACTTCCGAGCGGGATTCAAACCGCGTGATAGTTTTGGAAAAACCGGAATAAAGAATAAAAACCATGTCCATAACACTTGTTTCATTCATTGCCTTCACTGGAGCGGTCGGCCTGCTAACATGGCTGATGACCCGGAAAGACAACCACGACACCTCCGATGGCTTTTTCCTCGGGGGACGTTCCCTCACTTTCCCGATTATCGCGGGTTCGCTGTTGCTGACCAATCTCTCGACGGAACAACTGGTCGGGCTCAACGGAGCCGCCTTCAACGACGGCCTCTGCGTGATGGTGTGGGAGGTGATCGCCGTCTCGGGTCTCGTTTTCATGGCCCTCTTCTTCCTTCCGGTCTTCCTGCGAAGCGGAATAACAACCGTCCCGCAGTATCTGGAAATAAGATACGACCACGGAACGAGAACTATCACCAATATGATATTCCTTGTGGCCTACGCCGTGATCCTCCTGCCCATAATACTCTACACCGGAGCCACCGGGATGATCGAGATACTCAATCTCAAAGAACTGCTGGGAATAACCTCCGACATGAAACTCCTATACCTGATCGTCTTCACGGGAGGCCTTATCGGTTCCGTCTACGCCCTTTTCGGAGGATTGCGATCCGTAGCCGTCTCCGACACCCTAAACGGGATAGGCCTCCTCGTCGGTGGATTCATGATCGTCTATTACGGTCTGGACTACGTAAGCGACGGACAAGGCCCCGTAAAAGGCTACGAAATAATCGCCGACGCGCTTCCCGGCAAACTGAATTCCATCGGTGGCCCGAAATCCTCCGTGCCGTTTTTCACCGTATTCACGGGAATCATGTGCCTTAACGTATTCTACTGGTGCACGAACCAGCAGATCATACAGCGCACATTCGGCGCGAAGTCACTCGCTGAAGGGCAAAAGGGCGTTCTCCTCACGGCGCTGTTGAAACTGCTGGGCCCACTATATCTGGTGATCCCGGGAATAATAGCGTTCTACCTTTTTCGGGAAACAAATCTCAAAGCCGACCACGCCTACGGGAAATTGGTCAACACGGTGCTCCCATCGTATATGACCGGTTTTTTCGCGGCCGTGGTGCTCGGCGCGATTCTCTCAAGTTTCAACTCGGCTCTGAACAGCGCGTGCACCCTCTTCAGCTTGGGAGTATATAAAAACATCATCAACAAAAACACGGATGACAAACAACTTGTCAAGGCGAGTAAAATATTCGGTTGGATCATCGCGTTGGTGGCGATGACAGTGGCGCCGCTTCTCGCCGGACAGGAAAGCATTTTCGGCTACCTCCAGAAAATGAACGGAATATATTTCATTCCTATCTTGGCAATCGTCGTCGCCGGTATTTTCAACAGGCGCGTTCCGGCCTCCGCGGCGAAAGTCGCCCTGGTCTCCTCGTTCTTCATCCTCATAATAGGCTATTTCTGTCCCTTGGGAAAAAACGCCAATGGCAATATCTATATCACCAACTACATTCAAGTATACCACTTCCTCGGCGGAGTGTTCGTCTACGCCCTGTTGATGATGATGGTATGGAGCGTGGTTGCCCCAAGGGCGGAAGAGTTCGTCCAAGAGGATGTCAAGGCGGTCGATATGACCCCATGGAAGTACGCGGGGGTAGCGGGAGGCGTCCTCTTGATTCTCGTCGTCCTGCTATACGCTAAATTCGCGGATTTCGCGATCTTGCTTGAAAAACAATAGAGGAGAAAAAACGATGAACGGACGCGAGAGAATCGAAAACGCCCTCAAGGGGCTCGAAAACGATAGAACGCCGGTAATGCTCCACAACTTCCAAATGGCGGCAAGGGAGGCCGGGTTCACAATGGAGCGATACCGCGAAAGCCCAAAAAATATCGCGGACACGTTCATCCGAGCGATCGAGACATACGACTACGACGGCGTGCTCGTCGATATCGACACCGCGACTCTCGCGGGAGCCGCCGGCGTTCCAGTCGATTTCCCCGAGGACGAACCCGCTAGAACCCACGAGCCGTTGCTGACCGAACTAGACGATTTCGATTTCCTGAGGGAAGTGAAAGTAGCGGACTACAAATACATCCAGATATGGTGCGAGGCCGTGGCTATTCTAAAGGATTATTTCAAAAATGAAATATATATTCGGGGGAACTGCGACCAGGCGCCTTTCTCGCTCGCAAGCATGCTGCGCACCCCGCAGGAATGGATGATGGATCTGATGATGAACGAGGAGAAGGCCTTGGAATTGATCGATATCTGCGCGGGGCTGACTATACAGTTCATCAAGGCCATGACGGAAACCGGATGCCATATGGTCTCCAACGGCGACAGCCCCGCAGGGCCAGAGATGATCTCCCCCGACATGTACGAAAAGTTCGCGCTGCCGTATGAAAAAAGGGTCGTGGAGGCGGCGCACGACGCGGGAGCCGCGTACACCCTCCATATCTGCGGAGACACCACGGTCATCCTGGACACGATAACGAAAACCGGAGCCGACGCCCTCGAGCTGGACTATAAAACAGATGTCCACAAAGCCCGCGAAGCCTTGGACGGGAAAATGACATTCATTGGAAACATCGATCCAAGCGGAGTCATAGCTCTCGGGACCCCCGACGACGTGAAACGGGAAACGGAAAAACTCCTCGCGGTGTTCGCGGACACTCCCCGGTTCATCCTCAACGCCGGATGCTCCATCCCGCCAAACACCCCCCCAGAAAACCTCAAAGCCTTAATCTCAGCCGTGCGTTGAAAATATGGAAACGGGACGATGGCGGACGCGGCAAGCGCCCGCCCGCCCCCCCTCCTCTACCTTCTCTCGACCCGAGATTATTCCACCTCCAGCGCTTGAACTTCCCCTCCAAGCGGATTGCCCTTAAAAAGGGTTTACTGAAAAACCCGGAAAAATTCCCTACTCATCCAACGACGCTTGACGAAGCGCCTCCGGCAAGCTAGCTTCATATCCACGATGGTTCCCTGGCGTTCGATGTTCTTAGCCCGAACGTCCCACCGCACGGATACCATCGCTCTGTCGAAACGGGCGCCGCGGAAAAAAATGGATTCCCAACCCGGATTTCGCGCGAAACCGACACGCCGCCTCCGGCCTCCAAAGCTTTAGCCTAGGAGAAAAAGGACCGGAAGTTGCCGCGCGTGGCACGGTCACTATTGCAGCGGAAAATTGGAAGGAGAAAAAAATGAAAACCCATAAACCCAATGTTTTGTTTCTCTTCACCGACGACCAAAGATTCGATATGATAAGCGCCGTCGGAGACCCGAACGTCATCACTCCGAACATGGACGCCCTCCTTGAATCCGGAACGGCCTTCACCAAAGCGCATATCCCTGGAGGAACATGCCCGGCGGTTTGCATGCCGAGTCGAGCCATGCTCCATACCGGACGCACCCTCTTCCAACTTGAACGCTCGGGAGAGGAAATCCCGGAAAACGACGTTTTGCTTGGAGAGCATTTCAAAAAAAACGGATATTTCACCTTCGGATGCGGGAAATGGCACAACGGAGGGGCGGCGTTCAACCGCTCATTCGACGACGGCGACGATATCTTTCTGGGCGGCATGTGCGATCACTGGAACGTGCCGGCTTATCACTTCGACCCTTCGGGACGATATGCGAAAACCCTCCCACAATGCGCCGATCCATTCACATCCAAAAAGGTGCTAGAACGCGCCTGCGACCATATACGTCCGGGAATCCACTCTTCCACCCTCCTGGCGGACCGCGCAATCAAAGTCATCAACGAATACGAGAACGATAAGCCCTTTTTCCTCTACACTTCTTTTCTAGCCCCACACGACCCTCGCGTCATGCCACGCAAATATCTGGACATGTACAATCTGGATGCCATAGACTTGCCGCCAAACTTCATGGGAGGACACCCCTTCGACAACGGAGAGTTGCACGTCAGGGACGAAACACTGGCGGGATTTCCGAGAACACCCAGGGAGATTAAGGAACATATCCGCGACTACCGCGCGATGATAACACACTTGGACGAGGAGATCGGACGCGTTCTAACGGCTCTGGACAACAAGGGAATCCGAGAAGAAACCATCATCGTTTTGGCCGGGGACAACGGATTGGCGGTGGGGCAACACGGACTCATGGGAAAGCAGAACCTTTACGAGCATAGCGTGCGGGTTCCATTGGTTTTCTCCGGCCCGGGAATCCCGAGAAAAACGCGTTCGGAAGCGGGAGTCTACCTTTTCGACGTGTATCCAACACTATGCGAGTTGATTGGATTGGAAATCCCGGATAGCGTGGAGGGCGTGAGCGTCGCCCCGGTTTTCAAGGGAGAACCGGCGGGCAGAAAATTCCTCTACCTGGCATACAAGGATTCTCAAAGGGGAATAAGCGACCTGAACCACAAACTGGTGGAATACGTGGTCGACGGAAAACGGAGCGAAACACAACTGTTCAACTTGGAAAACGACCCTTGGGAACTCGAGAATTTGGCAAAAAAACCCGAACACGCGGGGAAACTCGCGGAACTCAGATCGCGGCTTTTCGCTTTGCGGGACGAATGGAACGACAACCAACACGGACTTGGCGAAGTGTTCTGGAACGCATGGAAGGACTAACCCGACTTTCCCAAAACCATCGAACGCGTGGGATCCCGTGCGAAACGCTCGCTCTACCGAGAACGAGCTATTGTTCGTCCGTTGCCCCTAAAGCGTCTCGAAAACAGGCGAGAGCCTTTTTGATGTTCGCCGCCGCGCGACGCGGCCCCATGGCCAACAACGTTTTGTCCAAATCCGGACCGGAACCGGAATTGGTCGCGGCGAATCTAGCGGGACGATTGAGCTTCCCCTCCTCCAATCCGTGCTTCGACTCGGCCGCGCGGAGAGCCGCCACGATCGTTTCCGGAAGAGGGTTGTCAAGGGAATCCAACATGTTGGCGAACGTCGACAACGCCGGCATGTGCTCGGATTTCAGGACGCGTTCCGCGATCCCAGCGTCGAATTCCACGACGTCCTCGAAAAAAGACCTCCAGGAGTCGATCTCAGTCAATATCTTCGTTCTGTTTTTCGCTAAAGACGCGACTTCCGCGAATTTCTCCGGATTCTCCGAGCGCCACCCCAAAACGTCCCCGCGTCCCGTGAATTCCGCGAATTCCACGGTCTTGTCAGCGAATTCCGCGTCCGATAGAGCCGCGACGTAGCGACCATTTAGATTCGCGAGCTTCGCCATGTCGAAACGCGCGGGGGAGGATAAAGCCCTCTCGAGGGCGAACGCCTCCACGAGTTCCTTCTTCGATAGCATTTCGCGGCCGTCTCCGGGAGACCACCCGAGCAACGCGAGATGGTTGAACAACGCTTCCGGGAGAAAACCCTTCTCCCGGAATTCTCCCACGAACGCGTCGCCGTCACGCTTGCTATATGGTTTGCCCTGCTTGTTGACGATCATCGGAAGGTGCGCGAAACGCGGCGGCGAAACGCCCAGAGCACGGAACAGCAACACGTGGCGGAAGGTGTTTTCCACGTGGTCGTCGCCGCGGACGACGTGCGTCACTCTTTGAGCGGCGTCGTCAAGCACATTCGCCAAATGGAACACGGGAGAGCCGTCACTGCGGACTATCACTAAATCCTTAACCGCGTCCAAGGGCTTCGACAAACGTCCTTTCACGATGTCGTCGAAAAACACCTCCCTACGCTGAAACACGAATTCCGAAACCCCTCTCAACTCCACTTTCCTGCCAGAACTAGTGATCTCATCCAGCTCGTCCTCCAGTTCGAAAATGACGGCTCCATCGGAATCCAACGCCCTCAGTCCGTGGAAACCAGCGAGGCAAGCCGCGGCGGGCATGGGTTTCCCTTTCCGGCTGATTTGGGAAAACGAAATCCCGGAATGCGCGATGGAAACGGGTTGGGCCGGATGGACCGCTATTTTTGTTTCCCCCACGATGGATACGTTTGGATGTCCGTCGGTGTCCCATGGGATGCGGAAAACGACGGGAACCGGTTCGCCGGGGGCTTTGGGATCGGGCCTATACGCGGCCCCCTCGTCCAAGAGGCGTTCCGCCGCCACCGCGTGCTCGGCGGAATGCTGGCTCTGCCAATATGCCTCCCCGTCGTTCTCCAGTCCCATCCACTCCATCGCGTCGAAAAGCTTCCCCACCGCCTCCTTCGTCGAACGTTCGCGGTCCGTGTCTTCAACGCGCAAAAGAAATTCCCCGCCTTCGTGCCTGGCGAAAAGATAGTTGAATATGGCGGTCCTTATATTTCCGATATGCACCTCGCCTGTCGGCGAAGGGGCGAATCTGCATCTGATCATTTCTCTTTCCTCGTGTATTGTGACAACGGTCTGCGGCAACCCACGAATCCTAACCCCTTTTGATTCCTTTGTCAACAGGAGGGGAAGAGCGCGAGCGCTTCCCCGGGGTTGACTCGCGACACCCGCGAGTGTAAAGTGCGTCTCCGAAATTGAACGCTAATACTGGATGTCGAACTCTCGCAGGAGGTCATATATGGTTGCCAAACGAATGGTTTTTACAAGTCTTCTGTCCATCGCCGCGCTTTACGCGGGCGGATGCCTGACTCTATTGCCTTGGAACAAGGGAAAGTGCGTGCTTGAGGTGGACGCGGCGAAAGTCGTCAACCAAGCGAAACGAGCGAATCTCATGGGATTGAACATCGCCACGTACCATGGAGAGAAAAAATGCGCCGAGGCGTTCCGAAAATATCTCGACGACATTGATATCGGCTTGGTCCGCATACCCGGTGGCTCCTTGTCCGATAAATTCTACTGGAACGGCAACGGCGTGCTCAAAGCCGACGGGACGGTGGACCGAAGCAAATTCAAGCCCTGCGGGAAACAAGGATATTGGAAAGTTGATTACGCGGCCTACAAACCGGGCTTCGTCGTGAATAACGACGATTGGAGCAAAGTGACGCCGGTAGTGTTCGGAGCCAAGAAAATGCAGGATTTGATCGAGACCCATCCAGTGGCGAAACCTCTCGTCACGGTGAATATCGGAACGGGCACGCCGGAAATGGCGGCGGAATGGGTCAGATGGGCGAATGTCAAAAACCATTACGATATAAAATACTGGGAACTCGGCAACGAGTTGAACGGATTTTGGGAGGCCGGACACGCAACCGCGGACGGAACTCCCATGACCGGGGAAATCTACGCCGAAAAATTCGCAAAATTCGCGAAGGCCATGAAAGCAGTCGATCCAACGATAAAAATCGGCGGGCCGGCGTGCGATGTCAACCACCACGAGGATTTCTTCACGCCTCTCTTCCGCGACGCCGGGGAACACGTCGATTTCCTCACTTTCCATTTCTATTCCCTGAGAAGCAGTATCGCTCCGGAAAAAGAACTGTTCGACGGCTTGGACGCTTTGGCCCCGGTGATCGCGAAACTCGATGCGATCGTCAAACAATACCAACCGGAACGCCTAGGACAAATAGAATACAGCATTACCGAATGGAACTCGAAACTTCCCAAAGACCAAGACGCGTATCGCCTGTTCAACGGCCTCTGGTTCTCCGCGTGGGTGGGGGAAATGATAAAAGCGGGTGTCGATTCCGCGACGGTCTGGGATATCTTCAGCGGCAAGGACAACGGACACGGCCTCTTGGTCGACCATGACGGGGAATACGTCCCAACGGGACGATATTGGGCGTTTTGGCTTTGGTCGCGTTACATGGAGGACGCTCTTCTCGAATCCACATTGGCAGGTTCCGAAAATCTCCATGCCTACGCCACGAAAGGCGACGGGAAACTCAGCGTCATGATAATGAACGAATCGCGGGACGAGGCGTACGACACCGCGATAAACCTCAAAGGGTTCGACGCCGCGGAAAAAGGACTGGAGGTCACGTTTTCCTCCAGGCAATATTTTTGGAATCCCTACGCCTTCGAAGCGAAACCCAACTCGAAACCAAATGTGGAAGAGATAAAAGTCAGCGACGGAATGACAGTCCACATCCCACCTTATTGCGTGAAGGTTTTTCAATTCGAGGACAAATCTCCAGACCTGAAATTGCTGTTGCCAAAGGCGGAATTCTGCGACATGGAGGTCGAGGGCTGGATCCGGGCGTTCCAAAAAGATTCGGAAAAGCCGTACGCCAAGGATTTGGGACGCGTGGAGTTCAGCGTCGAGGGCCCCGCGGAAATCGCGACTCCAAACGTAGTGTTGGCCAATTCCACGGTCAAATTCATTTTGAAGCCTATCGGAAAGCCTGGGAAAGTGACGGTGAAAGCCAAATGCGCCGGGATTGAAACGTCGAGAAACATCGAATTCAAACCCGTTGAATTCGAGGAGTTTGTCGCGTGGACATTTGAAAACGGAAAATTGAACAAAAAAGATGTAAGGGTTGACGATTACGGGTACACGGTGGATTCCCCTCCCGGATTGCCAGGAAAAGCATTGAGATTCGACATCCCGGAAAACGCCAAGGACGGACACCTCGTCGATATCGTACAATACCCAAAAGACGTTCCGAGAAAACGCATCGGGGGAATGGTCTTCGACCTAATCCTTCCCGACAGTTTGGTCATAGGCGAAGCGGAGGACGGAGCAAAACCTCAAATACAGGCGGTCCTTCAAAGCACGGGAGCCTATTGGATTCCGTGCGGCTCCATCCAGTTGGACAAGATGAAAGGAAAGGTGCGGAAAATACGCTTCGAGGTTCCGGACAAGAAATACCTCAAAGTGATGGACCGCGCTTTTTCCGTGGTCTTCACACTCACCGGAGCGAAAAATGTCCGAGGCCCGATATACCTGGACAACGTGGGTTTCCTCCTGAGACCCAAAAAAAATAAAGAGCGGGACGACAAACGCGGCGAAGCGTTAGGAGGCGATGGCGGTTGACGCGCGTCACCCCTTCCCATCCCAACACCCGCCAAACCTGATTTACCGGGTATCGCCTTCCTTTCCATCTCCCCCTCGGGGGGGGGCTACCGGTTCCCGTGCTTAACCCTTGACTACCCGCGGGTTCCGCGGTAGATTGCCATAGATGCGCGACAAGGGAACGGGATTATGGGATGCCCTAAACTGAAAACCGAGAATTGGCGGTTCGTCTCCGCGGAACCCGCGAAGGCCCCTGCCTGCCCCTTCCGCTTTTCCCCCGAATATCTCGACTCCGAGGCCAATCTGGTGTATTACAATTACCGTTACTACTTCCCGGAAA
>Ga0256913_10001188_pt1 | contig 13479 bp, 14 predicted proteins | sample Axial_MatmetaG_FD_185970 | JGI IMG/M metagenome (GOLD analysis project Ga0256913, IMG submission 185970) | Deep-sea worm associated microbial mat communities from Axial Seamount, Juan de Fuca Ridge, Pacific Ocean - Axial_Mat | ecosystem: Environmental > Aquatic > Marine > Oceanic > Microbial...
CTATATGATGAACGAGATAAAGTATATTCATATTATGGCAAAAGAAAATACTTAAAAGGTAAGCTAACAAAAGCAGTATCACTTTATTCAAAGGCTTTTAAAACAAACAAAGCAGAGCCAAAGGTATGTATTTCCTATTGCTATAGTTTGATTCTTAGTAATCAATTACAAAAAGCAGATGAAGTATTTAATATTATATTACAGATGAAAGATATTAAAAGTATTGAGCCTCAAATATTAATATGTGAGAAGTTGTTGCTTTGGAAAAATGAAAATAGGTTAGTAAAAGCAATAATAGATTTGGAAAAAGCAGATGAAGAATTAAAAACGACTTCATATTATGGAATATTAGGGAAATTATTAATAGAAAGTGGCAATTTACAAAAAGCAAAAATATTCAATGAAAATGCATATAAATATAACAATCAAAATGAACATATAATAGAAAACTTAATTAGAATTTATTGTTTGTTAGAAGAATATAAAAAAGGATTAAAAGTAGTTCCTATTCTTCTAAAACAAAAACCTTTCACTAAAGATGCGTTTTATTATTCAGGCCTTATTTATGAAAAAAATAATGATTTGCAAAATGCACAAAAATTATATAAAAAAGCTGATAAATATGAAGCAAACATATTTACGTCAGTTTAAGGAGAGATAATGTACGAAGAAAAAAACTATTTTTATTACAAAAAATTTAGCGAGTTACTATTTTTGTTAATCTTACCGTTCATGTTTTTTGCTATAGGTGTGTATATGATTATATACACGCCATATCCGTTGATTTTTGGAAGTATATATGGACTTTGCGCAATTATTATAGGTTTTTCTAGATTTCTTTCAGGCATTGCTATGAAAAAATATCAACAATTTAATATATCTAAAGCGTTACAAATTATGAGATTCGCTGTTAGATGGGTATTTGTACTACCAAATACAAAGTTGTTTTATGCGTTTTTACTAATATTAAAAAAAGAATATAAAGAAGCAGAAGAAGTAATAAATAAACTTAAAGATAAAAATTTAGTATATGCGGATGAAGCGAAGTTAAATGCTAATTCAGTTTTGCTTAAATGGAAAGCTGATGGCGATTTAGATGGTGCATATGAACTTATCAAAAAAAAGGTTAGAAAAGGTTGTGATGAAAGTATTCACTATGTTGTAACAAGAATTTATCTAGAGAAACAAATGTATAGAGAAACAAGAACATATATTGAACAAATTCTAAGTTCTTATAGTCAAAACAAGGGCCTATTACAAAATATTATAATTGGATATTTCCATACTACTCAATATCAAGAAGCAAAATTACATTTCAGAAATTTATATTATGATTTAAATGGAGCAAATAAAGATGTTTTATATTATATGGGCAAACTAAAAATGATTGAGGATAAAGAAAAAGACGGAAATGAATTTTTTAATAAAGCTCTAGAATTTGAAGACACCTCTATTGATTTAGTTGATAATTATAAAATAAAAGAGGCGATAAGCATATGAAAAAAATAGTTATGTTTTTATTGAAATATTTAATTATATTAATAGGAACAGCTGTTGGGGCAGTGGGTATTAATATGTTTTTAGTTCCTTATCATATTGCACCAGGAGGAATAACAGGATTAGGAACTATTCTTTATTATTTAATAAATCAGATAATACCATTAGGAATCATTATTTTAATTATAAATATACCTATATTTATTTGGGGGCTGATTGTATTAGGCAAAAGAGCAATTGTTAATATTTTATTTGCTACAATAACTTTTTCGATATTTATAGATTTATCAGAGAATTATTTAATAGACATAGCAAAAAAACATATTGATAGTGGAGGACAAACGGACTTATTGTTATTTGCACTTTTTGGAGGTGCTATAATGGGAGTAGGTCTTGGTGTAGTATATAGGTACAATACCAATACAGGTGGTGTTGATTTATTAGCCGATATACTTAGGAAAAAAGGTGTTCACTTTAGCATGGGCCAAATAATGTTTATATTTGATGCTATTATTGTTATTATTGCTGCTAGTGTATTTAGTAATATTATGTTAGGAATGTATGCCATAATTGCAATATTAGTTTTTTCTAAGGTGGTAGATTTAATTTTAGAAGGCGTTGACTTTGCAAAAGGGCTATATATAATATCCGAGAAATCACAAGAAATAGCAAAAAAAATACTTCAAGATATGGATAGAGGAGTTACTGGAATTAAAAGTATAGGTAAATATACAGATACAGAAAGAGAAATGCTTTTTTGTGTTATAAGAGCAAAACAATTAACACAAATAAAGATACTCATAAAAGAAGTTGATCCAGATGCATTTGTTGTTTTAACGGATGTTAGAGAAGTTTTAGGAGAAGGATTTCAAGGCTTTGACATCACAAAATCTTAAATGTATACTATATAATGATAAAAAGATAAAAGAAGAGTTAGGAGTTAATAAATATGAACAAAAAAACACTTTTAGAGCTACAAATAACAGCAACTAAAATAAGAAAAAATATAATTGAACAAGTGTTTTATGCAAACAGTGGACATCCAGGAGGATCGCTTTCAATTGCAGATACTTTGGCAGCACTATATTTTCACGAAATGAATATTGAACCAAGTAATCCTAAAAAGGATGATAGAGATAGGTTTGTGCTTTCAAAAGGTCATGCTTCACCAGGGCTTTATGCTACTTTAGCACAAAGAGGATTTTTCCCATTAGAAGATTTAAAAGGATTTAGGAGTATTGATAGCTATTTACAAGGGCATCCTAGTATGAAAGATATACCAGGCGTTGATATGTCAACAGGTTCATTAGGTCAAGGAATATCAGCAGCTGTTGGTATGGCAATATCTGGTAAAGTATATAATCAAGATTATAGAGTTTATTCTATTATAGGTGATGGAGAATTAGAAGAGGGTCAAGTGTGGGAAGCTTTTATGTCAGCGGCACATTATAAATTAGATAATCTAATGGCGTTTATAGATCATAATGGATTACAAATTGATGGAAAAATTATAGATGTAATGAATCCTAATAATATAGAAGCCAAATTAAAAGCATTTAATTGGAATGTTATTGTTTTAAAAGATGGTAACGATATGGAATCTATCATTGCTACATTTGAACAAGCAAAAATTACTAAAGGAAAACCTACTGTAGTAATACTAGAAACAACAAAAGGCAAAGGTGTATCATATATGGAAAATGATTATACTTGGCATGGAAAAGCACCAAACCAAGAACAAAGAGATATAGCTATTAGTGAACTTAATAGTGAATTAGCAAAATTGGAGGGTTTAAAAAATGTCTAAAAAAATTGCGACAAGACAAGCGTATGGAGATGCATTAGCAGAATTTGGTAAAGACGAAAATATAATTGTTTTAGATGCGGATCTTTCAAAATCAACAAAAACAGATAACTTTAAGAAAGTCTATCCAAATAGATTTATAAATATGGGTATTGCAGAAAGTAATATGATGTCAGTGGCAGCAGGTATTGCTACAACAGGCAAAACGGTTTTTGCTAGTACTTTTGCTATTTTTGCAGCCGGAAGAGCGTTGGAACAAGTTAGAAATTCCATATGTTATCCTAAATTAAATGTAAAAGTATGTGCAACACATGCTGGAATATCAGTTGGAGAAGATGGAGCAAGTCATCAAATGATAGAAGATATTTCAAATATGAAAACGCTACCAAATATGACAGTAATATCACCGGCTGATGCAACAGAAACAAGAGCAGCAATAAAGGCTATTATAGATTACAATGGTCCTGTATATATGAGATTAGGTCGTTTAGGAGTCCCTGTTTTATTCGATAGAGAAACATATAAATTTGAGTGGGGAAAAGGTGTACAAATTAAAGATGGTAGCGATGCAACAATTATAGCTACCGGATTAATGGTACATATTGCAATAGAGGCTCAAGAGATACTAGAAAAAGAAGGTATTAGTGCCAGAGTTATAAATATACATACAATAAAACCTATTGATAAAGATATAATTATTAAAGCTTGTAAAGAAACAGGAGCAATTGTAACAGCAGAAGAACACAGTGTGGTTAATGGACTAGGGAGTTCAGTTTCTGATGTTGCAAGCCAAAATTATCCTACTCCTATAAAAATGGTAGGAATAGAAGATAAATTTGGAAAAAGTGGTAAACCTGAATTACTTTTGCAAGAATATGGATTAACAGCCCAAAATATAGCCAATAAAGTTAAAGAAGTAATAAAAATGAAATAGGTGTAGAAATTTTAGGAGCCTAGATGATAATTGATTCACATGCCCATTTAGATGATAAACGATTTGATAGTGATAGAAAACAAGTCATAGAAAATATTATTCAATCAAACATTGATAGAGTTATTAATGTTGGTTCGGATTTAACTTCAAGTATTGCATCAGTTGAAATGTCACAACAATATGACTTTATATATGCGGCATGTGGAATACATCCTCATGAGGCTTCTTCTTATTCAGATGAGGTAGAAGCAGAATTAGAAAAATTGCTTAAAATGGGAAAAGTGGTTGCTATTGGAGAAATAGGGTTTGATTTTTACTACAATCGTTCTCCAAAAGAAATACAAGAAGAAGTATTTATTAAGCAAATTCATATTGCTAACAAATATAAAAAACCAATTATTATACATGACAGAGAAGCACATAGGCTAACTCTTGATACATTAATAAAAAATAAAAAAAACGATATACAAGGAGTTTTTCACAGTTACTCAGGAAGTAGTGAAATGATTAAAGAAGTTATAGATTTAGATTTTTATTTATCATTTAATGGTATTGTTACATTTAAAAATGCTAAAAAAGCCCAAGAAGCTGTTAAAAATACGCCAATGGATAGGTTGTTAATAGAAACTGATTCACCTTATTTAACGCCTAATCCACATAGAGGTAAAAGAAACGATTCAACAAATGTTATTCACGTTGCAAAAGCTATTGCAGAAATTAAAGAAAAACAAGTCGAAGAAATTTTTGAAGTAACATGGAATAATGCTTGTAAATTATTTAAACTATAAGTTTTGTATTTTAGATATGATGTGATAAAATATATTGTAGAATAAATCGGAGGTATCTCATGAAAAAAATTGCACTTATCACTGCTGGAATAATATTGTTTACAATATTAGCAGGGTTTAATTATTTATTATGGGATAATATGGCAAAAAAAGAAAAATTAAAAGAAGCAAAAACATTGGTAATGGAGAACAATGAATCTATTAACTTTTTACTTGAAGAGGTAACTTCTAAAAAGAAAGATATTTCAGAAATAAGAAAACAACGAGATACATTACAAGAACAAATAAATCAATTTGAAGAAACAGAAGCAACATATATAGAGCAAATAGACTTGCTAAATAGTAAAGTAGAAAAACATTATGAAGAAGTAAATAGTTTAGATATCATTATTGATGCTTTAACACTAACTGTCGATAATAATTATTTCATTAACTTTTTAACTACCAATTGGGCAAATTATATTAATAAAAAGAATTATTTTCTTCCATTCGTTTATCAAGGAAATAAGCTAATACTATTAGATAGTAAAGACGATCTACTTCCTAGTGTCGATAAATTTAAAGAGCAGTATAAAAATGTGGTATCTATAGAGGTGTTAAGTGCACAGAAATTAGACATAAGACGAGATAGTGGGGTAGAATTTGACGGATTACATTTCATAGTTAAATTTAATATAGTATTAGAAAAGGATGATAAGGGGATACCTGTTGAAGATAAGTATTTTGTTGAAGGCGAAAATGATTTTACCATAAAGTTCACTTATGATTCTATACAAAACACATGGTTGGTTGCATCTATGGATTAAATTTACATCATTGAACATTTCATAAATTTGACATAATAGTTTTTTTCTATTATACTTTGCGAGAATTTATGAAATGGAGAGTACTTAATGGTTAAACACCATGATAAAAAAATTAAATATCGAATTATACGACATACAGTAGTAGGAATTTTTTCACTTCTACTGGTTGTTTTGATTACACTTTATGTGTTTGAAACTAATTTAAAAAATGTTGTGTTAGATTTTAACGGACATGTTTATGCGGCTAAAACCTTAGAAACTACGATTGGTGGCTTTATAGAAGAAAACAGCATTCCTTTTAATAAAAGTCAGGATTATATTAATGTAAATGTTGAAAACGAATTACATGATGATAATAATACTATTGCTATAAAAACAGCTATTCCTGTTAAGGTTATCTGTGATGGAAAAGAACAAGAGGTAATGACATATCTTAAAAACGTAGGTGAATTATTAGACGATTTGAAAATAGTTGTATTTGAACATGATAAAATTTTAAATAATATTACATTAGATAGTAAATTAACACCTAATTTAACAATTGAGATTATTAGAGTTACTAAGGGCGTTAAGGTTACAATCAGTGTTTTGCAAAATTATATTACTTTAGTTGAAAATGAGACAATGGCACTTAACGAAACAAATGTTTTAGAACCTGGGAATTTAGGAGAAAAAACATATATATATGAACTAACATATGAAAATGGAATAGAAGTTGATCGTAAATTAACTTTAGAGAAAATTACCATAGAGCCTAAAAATCAAATTATTGAAGTAGGTGTTATACCAATTAAGTATGATCCGATATCAAAAACTACTTTTAAATATTTAAAATCTGAAATTTTTGTAGCAACAGCATATACCCTTGACCCTGCTGAATGTGGAGGAAAAGAAGTAGGAGATCCAGGCTATGGGGTTACCGCATCAGGAATGAAGGCGGATGTGGGTATTATTGCAGTAGATACTAGTGTGATTCCCTTTGGAACAAAGGTATATATAGAAACAATTACTGGTGATTTTATAAATTACGGTTTTGCAGTAGCTGGTGATACCGGAAGTGGAATAAATGGAAATAGATTAGATTTATTTATGCATGATAAAGAAGATGCATTAGATTGGGGAATCAGGAAAGTAAGGGTATACTTCGTTTATGAAGAATAAAGACGACAATATGTTTCATATGATGTCAAAATACCAAATTAGAACTATACAATCGTTAGGACAAAATTTTCTAAAGGATAAAAATACAGCATTAAAAATAGTTGATGCTGCTAATTTAACGAAAGAAGACTTAGTAATAGAAGTGGGTATGGGTGCTGGTAGCTTATCAAAAATCATTGCGGGTAAATGTAAAAAACTTGTGGGGATAGAAATAGATAAAAAATTAATACCTCTTTTAAATGATTATTTAAGCGATTGTAATAATGTTGAAATTATTAATGAAGATGTACTCAAATTAGATATAGTTAAAGATATTTTAGATAAAAATAAGGAATTTACATCATATAAAGTAATTGCAAATTTACCATACTATATTACAACTGCAGTTATAATGAAATTTCTTCAATCAAGCATTCCACCTGATATATCTGTACTTATGATGCAAAAAGAAGTTGCAGATAGAATACTTGCAGGTCCTGGAAGCAAAACCTATGGAGGGCTTAGCGTAGTAGTTAATTATTATTGTGAGGCCATACGAGTTTCAAATGTTTCTCCTAATTGTTTTGTACCTAAACCAGCTGTTATAAGTACAGTTTTAAAATTTATTAAAGATGAGAAGCCAAAAGTAAAAATTAAAGATAAAGAGTTGTTTTTTAAAGTTATAAAAGCGGCATTTGCGCAAAGAAGAAAAAAGATTTCTAATTCTGTTGCTAACACTTTGTATTTGGGTATAACTAAAGAGGATGTTGAACAGATACTTGAGCATATGGGTTTAGATACATTAATAAGAGCAGAAAGACTATCAATTAATGATTTTGCAAAGTTATCAGACAGTATTTATAATAAGTATGTCACAAAGATAATATAGGTCTTTTATTTGTTTTTAATTTCAAGTATAATTATGAAGATTCATAAATAATATGAAGTAATAGCAAAGAGTATTTAAGGAGGAAAGAATGTTAAGTATTATTGACAAAATTAATATGGAAAAGCTAGAAGCTTTAAAAAATGCGAAAGTAATGGAATATGTAGAAGAAGCAATAAATTTGTGTAAACCAGCTAAGGTAACAGTTTTAACTGATTCAGCAGAAGATATTACATATATAAGAAATCTTGCGATTAAAAATGAGGAAGAAACTAAACTAGCTATGGAAGGACATACGATTCATTTTGATGGGATAAACGATCAAGCAAGAGATAAAGCACATACAAAATATTTACTGTCTAAAGAAGTTGATTGGGGCATGAATATTAATTATATTATGAAAGATAAAGGCCTTCCTGAAGTACGCAGTTATTTAGAGGGAATTATGGCTGGAAAAGAAATGATTATTTCATTCTTTTGCTTAGGACCTACTAATTCTGATTTTGCAATAGGAGCTTTACAAATTACTGATTCATCATATGTAGTACATTCTGAAACTATTTTATATAGACCAGGATATGAACAATTTAGAAGATTAAATGGTTCAGATAACTTTTTCTACTTTTTACATTCAGCTGGAGAATTATCAGAAAATAATACAACAAAAAGTGTAGAAAATAGAAGAATATATATTGATTTAGATGAAAATAGAGTTTATACAGTTAATAACCAATATGCAGGAAATAGTGTTGGTCTTAAAAAATTAGCTTTTAGATTAGCTATTAAAAAAGCACAAACCGAAGGATGGCTTGCAGAGCATATGTTCTTAATGGGTGTTCATGGTCCAAGTGATAGAATTACATATTTTGCAGGAGCTTTTCCAAGCGCATGTGGAAAAACATCTACCGCAATGATTCCAGGACAATCTATAGTAGGTGATGATATTGCTTATTTAAAAAAAGTAAATGGAGTTATAAAGTCGGTTAATGTAGAAAACGGTATTTTTGGAATTATTAAAGATGTTAATGCAAAGGATGATCCCGTTATATATAATGCAATTACAACTCCAAGAGAAGTTATTTTTTCAAATATTTTAATTAATAAAGGGAAACCATATTGGTTGGGTATGGGAGAAGAAACGCCAGATACAGGAGTTAACTATGCAGGAGAATGGTCTAAAGACAGTGGGAAACAATTAGCACATAAAAATGCACGATATACTATTAGAATAGCTGAATTAGATAATGCAGATGAAAATGCAGACGCACCAGAGGGCGTTACGATTCAAGGGATTGTATATGGTGGAAGAGACTCTGATACAACAGTACCAGTAGTAGAATCTCTTGATTGGATTCATGGGGTTGTTATTGGTGCTACTATTGAATCAGAAACTACTGCGGCTACACTAGGTTCAGAAGGAATTAGAGTACATAACCCAATGGCAAATTTAGATTTTATTTCAGTACCATTAAAACAATACATACAAAGTCATATTGATTTTGACAAAGACCTAACAACAAATGCTAAAATTTATGCTACTAACTATTTCTTAAAGAATTCAAAAGATAACTTTTGTAATAGTAAATTAGACAAGAAAATTTGGATGTTATGGGCTGAAGGTAGAATTCACGGAGAATATGATGCATATGAAACACCAGTAGGATTTGTACCAAAAATTGAAGATCTTAAAGAATTATTTAAGGCTAATTTAAACTATGATTATACAGAAGTTGAGTATGAAGAACAGTTTTCAATCAGAGTTGATAAATATATTGAAAAAATGGACAGAATGAAAAAAGCATTTGAGAATGTTGATGTTCCACAAGAATTTGCTGCAAAATTAGAAGAATTATCAGAAAGACTTACTAAGGCAAAAGAAGAGTTTGGTTCAATTATTTCAACTAAATTATTCGTATAACATTAAAATAATAACTTTAAAAGAGCTTTTTACTTAAGGTGAAAGCTCTTTTTTAAAACTAAATATTATTTAAAAGGGGTATAATAAGACGCTCACATGCATTGATAATATTAATAATTTTCTATATAATATAATTATAAAAAGAATATGGAGTGATTCTATGAATAAAGTTCGAGTAACAATACTAGACAAAGAATATTTAATAGTTGGAACTGAACCAGAAGAGTATATACAAAAAGTAGGGTTATACGTTGATAAAAAACTTAAGCAAATTGAGCAATTAGGTGATAGTAAATTAAGTACAGTAACTATTTCCGTTTTAGGTGCTACAAATATAGCTGACGAATATTTTAAAGAAAGAGATAAAGCGACAAATCTAAAAGGCAAAACTTTTGCACTTGAAAAACAGTTAAGAGAGTTTAATCAACGAATAAAAAATTTAGAAAATAAAATAGAGAAATTAAATGAAATCAACTCAGATTTAAAAGTTAAATTAGTACGAAGCGAAACAGAACTAGCACAGACGCGAAATATTAAAGAAAATATATAACGTCTATGGCGTTATTTTTTTGGGGGGAATAATGGAAAAAATAAAAGTATATATTGAGATATGTCGTGAAGACGTTGTAATTCCTAAATATGCAAATATTTATGATGCGGGGATGGATATATGTTCAGCAATAGATATTGAGATATTACCAAATCAAACAATTGTAATTCCAACTGGAATTAAACTTGCGATACCTGAGGGGTTTGAAATACAAGTGCGTCCAAGAAGTGGATTGTCTTTAAAAACACCTTTAAGACTATCTAATTCTCCAGGGACGATTGATAGCGGATATCGGGATGAAGTGGGAATACTAATTACTAATACTTCACAAAACAAAAGTGATAATAAGGTATTATCAATAAGTACAAAAGGAAATATAAGTGGTATTTATCGAATAAAAAAAGGGGAAAGAATAGCACAAATTGTTTTAGCAAGGGTACCACAAATACAATTTGAAGTGGTAAATGATGTTACGAAGATAGGCACTAATAGAGGCGGAGGATTTGGTTCCACAGGGGTATAAATGCAAAAAGATTATATTACAATAAAAAAAGATTCACGATGTGAATTTGTGGAAAAAAAATCTAAATTCATTGCTACTATAAAAAAAGTTCATAATATTGAAGATACAGTGAAAATTTTAAGTGAAATAAAAAAAGAATTTAAAGATGCTTCTCATCACACATATGCATTTAAAATAAAAAATAAATCTCTATATCAAAAATACAGTGATGATAGCGAACCAAAAGGTAGTGCAGGGTTGCCAATTCTAGATGTGATTAATCACAATAATCTAGAAAACGTTATTATAATTGTAACACGATATTTTGGAGGTACATTACTAGGAATAGGTGGATTGGTCAGAAGTTATAGTAAAGTTGCAAACATGGCAATAAAACAAAGTGGAATAATACACATGGTAAAAAGTAAAAATATTAGTATCACATGTAACTATTCTTTATCTGGCAAAATACAAAACTATTTATTAGAAAATAAAATCAATATTATTGAAATAAAATTTTTAGAAAATGTTATAATAATTACATTAATACCAATAGATATTGTAAAAAAGATAATAAAAGACATTATTGATTTAACAAGTAATAGTTGTGAAATTAACATCTTAAAAGAACAGTATATGGAAATGGAGATTTAATCATGTCAGGTCATTCAAAATGGGCAAATATTAAACACAAAAAGGAACGTAGTGATGCAAAAAAAGGTAAAGCCTTTACAAAGATAGGTAGAGAACTTGCGTTAGCAATAAGACAAGGAGGACCGGATCCTGATAAAAATAGCAAATTAAAAGATGCTATTGCAAAAGCTAAAGCTAATAATATGCCAAATGATACTATTAAAAGAAGTATTTCAAAAGCAATAGGTGAAGGCAATCAAGACAACTATGAAGAATTCTTATATGAAGGCCACGGACCTCATGGAGTAGCTTGTATTGTTGAAGTACGAACAGATAATAGAAATAGGGCAGCTGCATATATAAGACATGCTTTTGATAAGTATGGAGGTAGTTTAGGAACAACAGGGTGTGTATCATTTATGTTTGAAAGAAAAGGAGTTATAATTATAGAAAACAAAGAAGAAATTGATGAAGATACTTTAATGATGGAAGCATTAGAAGGTGGAGCACAAGATTTTATTGCTGAAGAGGAATTTTTTGAGGTGTTAACAGAAGTTGCTGATTTTTCTAATGTTAGGGAAGCTTTAGAACAAAAAGGATATGAATTTTTAGAAGTATCTCTTCAAAGAATACCTTCAACATATGTTAAGTTAAACGAAGAGGATCAAAAATTAATGGAAAAACTAATTGATAATTTAGAAGATTCAGATGATGTACAAAACATATATCATAACTGGGAGTTGTAAATGGGAACTAGAATTTCAGTACGATATGCAGAAACAGATCAAATGAAAATAGCACACCATTCAAATTATGCTATATGGTATGAAGCGGCACGAACAGAATATATTAAAGAACTTGGAATTACCTATTCAGAATGTGAAAAAAGAGGATATATGTTACCACTTATTTCCTTAGAATGTAAATATATCAAACCTGCATTTTATGAAGATGAATTGATAATAACAGCTTATATGGATAAAGTTACTCCAGTAAGGATGATACTAGCATACGAAGTGCGAAAAGAAGGGTTTGATGAAATAATTGCAACAGGAAAGACTAGCCATGTTTGGACAGATTTAAATCTAAAACCTATAAATTTAAAAAAGAATGATATCGAACTTTATAAAATGATGACAAAAGGGCTTGTTAGATAGAGGTATCTTTATTTTTATATATCATAACCATAGTGGCACCAACGACTAACCAAAATAGTATAATCATACCTGGTACTTCAAAAATATTTTCAAAAAAACAATGGAGCGTAACACCAAACAAACCTGAGAAAATGGCTAAAAGCAAATCCCCTAAAGGAGTTTTGCTTTTTAATTTATAATTTTTAAATATGCTTGATAGCGAAACATAAAGCAATAAGATAAAAGAAGTTAAACCTAAAATACCTGATTCAACAGCTGTTTTTAAAAAATAGTTATCCATATAAAAGGCAGTAGGAAAATAATATGGATAATGAGCAGCAACAGCTCCTCCAAAATGACCTAATCCAACACCAAAAAGAAAATGAGATTTGAAAAGGCTATAACCTTCTATCCAACGTAGCATTCTTCCAGCAGTTAAACTAGACACAATATATTCAGGAGACATCATATATAATATTCTTGAAGAAATAGTAGGTACAAATAATACAAATAAAATACCAAGGGCCGCTATAGGAATAATAAGTTTCTTATTTTTAAATAGTATAAAAATAAAAATTGCGATACTAAAACCTATCCACGCTCCACGAGAAAGAGTGGTTACTAAACATAGCACCATTATTAGAAAAGTTAGAAGGTATAGAATTTTATTTAATTTATTTTTTTCATAAAAGAAAAGACCTAATGAAACCATTGATGAAAGAATCATAATAGAACCTAATATATTTGGGCTTTGTACAAATGAAAATGCTCTGGTAGATATACCATGTTCGGCTGAATCAATCCAACCTACAGGCATCTCAACACCTGTTACATATTGGAAAATACCATATAGAGCTACTAAAACAGAAGATATAACAACGAAAG
>Ga0256913_10001189_pt1 | contig 13468 bp, 13 predicted proteins | sample Axial_MatmetaG_FD_185970 | JGI IMG/M metagenome (GOLD analysis project Ga0256913, IMG submission 185970) | Deep-sea worm associated microbial mat communities from Axial Seamount, Juan de Fuca Ridge, Pacific Ocean - Axial_Mat | ecosystem: Environmental > Aquatic > Marine > Oceanic > Microbial...
GTTTTTTTCTAATAAGAAACAAAATTACAAAAAAAAAGAAATATAAATAAATATGCAAATATAATAAAAATGAATTAAATATTATGGGAAAACCTAAAGAATTATCAAATGATATGCAAATAATGTTTTGGGCAACTATGTCTGACATTTATGATAAAATGAAAGATATAAACAATATAAAAGAATTAAGGGATGTTTATGATAATTTATGGGATAATGTACAATCAGAACCTATAAAGAAACAAGCCATTAAATATTTTTATTTATTTAGAAAATCAGAACTGGAAGGTAATAAAGCAAGCACATTATTTGAAACCAGAAATGAGTTATCAGACGATGAAATTAAATTTTACGAAAGTAACTTAAATAATAAAATGTCATTATTATTATTAAATAGATTAAAAACTAATAATAAGTTATCATTTGAAGATAATGTAATTTTACATTTAGGAAGTAACGAACATTGGCCAGTTAATATTCATTAATTATTTCTTGTGTATTTTTATCAAATATGTAAACTTTACAAGGTTTATTTATTTCTTTAGCGTATTGTATGCTATCTAATGTACCTTTAGATAAACCATCCCAAAAAGCAATAACTACGTCAGAATTATTAACTATATTCTTATTACGTCTAAATCCAGCCATAGCATCATATTTATGACCAAATTTATTAACTTTAATATTTGCATCAGGTTGATCTAATTTATCCCATTCGGCAATGAAAATCATTTTTTCCACATCATTTAAATCTGCCCACACTTCAGATAAACTATCTGCACCACCAGCACCACCACTAATAACTTGCGTAATCTTGGATAATTCGTTTAATGCATTCAACACCCTTTCCATAAAAGTGTAATTTGTAAATGTTCTACTACCAATAACAGCGACTTTCATAATAATGAATTTTAAAATAATAATGCAAAGATAATATTATTTTTTAATTTTTAAAACTTATGTCCACATTTTGGACAATAATTTTCACTTTTCTTTTTACGTCGTCCACAATTAGAACAATAAACTTTCAAATCAGTTGTCATATAAGTAACTTTTGAACTTTCTGGCATTAAATGATATTTAAAAGTTGAAAATGGATATAAATGGAAATCTATATCCATGTTCTTAAATTGTTGATTACTGTCACCTTGCTCTACAATACGACCAGTTTTAATATCTGTTGTGTTGTATTCTTGACTCGATTTATTAACAGCATTACTTGCAGGTGTATTATTTACAAAAAGTTCTTTATTTGTATTTACCACACCCATTCCAACATTTTCATCACTTACTATAGTTGCATCGTACATATGGGGTGAACTATTAGAAGTATTATTTATATTCATAGTTGAATTTAAATAAAATGTACCATTGTAAAATGTATCTATTTTGTCATGGAACATTATTTCAACGACACCATTTTTTTCAATAGCTTTTCGGTTTCCCTTATTATTTTTCACATAATAAGTTTTAAAAAAGAATTTCTTATGTGTTTCTGGATTCGAATCCAACCAAAAGTGTTGACCTGGGTATAAGATTAAATACCGGTTCGATATGTATTCATCATTTATTTTAATACTGACACCTACTATTTTATCTGTTGGATTTTTTAATAAGATTTCAAAATTGGAGTCATCTTTCAAATGAATTATTGCTTCATTTTTAATTTTGTGCTCCTTTAACATTAACTTGTTTACCCCTATTTTGGCATAGGGCATTGCCTTACTCAAATTTGTCATAATTTCATATTTTTTTAATTTTTTAATATCCCTTTCGGATATTTCCAAAATGTAAATTAATGATATTAAACATATCAAAAAATAATATTCAATTATCTATTAATTTACATTCAAACTAAAACAAATATTATCTTTGCATTATTATTTTAAAATTTATTTTATTCTACTGGATCAGCCCAATCACCAGGTATATTATTAACTTTTAACCTGTTTGGATCATTTGCTGCAATTTCTTTTAAAGTAACTTCTGCTGCATATATTACATTTGCTGCAACTGTTAAATTATCATCAGCGGGCATACTATTTAATTTTTCGTCAAACGCTGTACCTACATTAAATGTAGTACGGGTAGTTCTTTCAAAATTAGTATCTAAACCATTTTCAAAAACAGTCATATCTTTATAAATATCAACTGTAATATTTGATTTAGATGCATCGATTACTTTTAATACATTATTGGCACTATTTACTAAACTCATAACATTAATATTTTTTATTATATATCTATAATTTATTGCGTATTTTTTTATTGTTCTTCACCACCTTGCATTTGTGTTTCACCTGATGGTTCTTCTTGTAATTCAAAATCTCCACCCACATCAGCTAATGGATTTTCTTCCATTTGTGAACCCACTTCACCATTTTCACCTGATTCTTCTTCTTTATTTTCAGAATTAAGCATTTTTGCATTTTTATTATTTGCCAATTCGCCATCAGACCATTTCAAATACTTTTTAACTATAGTATCCATATCAAAGTAAGAATCATCTACATTTTTCAATTCCATCAATTTAGTAATAGTTTCTACCCTTTGACCAATTAATGTAGAATTTTTCAATTCTTCGAAAACATTTTCATCTGTATATCTTACACTTAATAAATTTTTAAGTTTAATATCCTTTTTCAATATAGGGTAATCCATACACATCTGTATGTAGATTGGTTTAACTAACAATTCTTGGAAAGCACTTCTAAAACGTTTAATTAATTTACCATAAGTTACTTCTTCTCTTGAAACCGTATCTGGACCCAATAGATATGAACCACCACCTTCATTATAATCCCATCTGGAGAATGGTAATTTAGAATCCAATTTTAGTTTACGTAAGAAATAATTTAATAATTCACTATTTTGTAAATCTGGTCCAGTATGTTCAATACTTTCAATATCAATTTTTTCACCTCTTGAATTTACAGGAATTATATAATTTTTATAATACATAACTTTAGGTTTACCATCAACAAGTAATTCACCTGTTTCTGAATTAAAAAATATATCTTCTTTATAAGTATTTAAGTATTCTTTAACATCTTTCATACCTTTACCTAAAGATTTAGTACCAACTGGTACAGAAGTCTTCATTCTAATTGGTGACATCATAATATGCCACATAACTTTAGATTGTTCTATAATACGCAATAAATTGAATGAACGTATCATTCTTTCAGTAAATGAAACTCTTTTAGTTTTAAAACTATTAGCAAATGAAATATAAATTATTTGATTATCCATCAATTCTTTATATGTGTTATCATAAGGTGACTTTTGTATCCATTTAAGTATTAATTGCCCAGATGCATCTCTATCAATAATAGGATAAACGCTTGATGGATCTAATTCTTTAAAACCAATAATTTTTTTAGGTTTAATTAAATTATCATAAATTATCTCATATGCAATATTTCCTTCAATCAACCATTGATAAAATATTTTCCATGCAGTAATACCATCATAAAAACCCCACGCATCATATACATTATAGAATGCATCTTCATAAACCTCGATAATCTTATCTTGATATTTTTGATATATTTTAGGGAAATTTTTAACTGCTTTATTTTGGACAAAATCACTAATATTAAATGGTTTGACGAACATATTATTTTCATCATAAACGATAGCATCGTTTGCTAAAGTTTCCAATACGAATTCAATTTCAGATGATGATGCAATATCTCTTAATTTTTCTTTTTTGATTTTATAATCTAATTGAAAGAAAGCTAATGATTTCGTATGTAACGAACTGGTTGTATCAGCAATTGCTGCTGAAAATGCTAATAAATCATCTGCACCTGGTGTATATGCACCTCTACGTTTTAATTCACCCTCAATATAACCAATTGCCTGTGAATTATTCAATAATAAAGTTTCAGGCGTAACTTTACCAGTTTGTGTTATTTTATTAAATGTATTAGGAAAAAAATTCATTCCTGCAAATCCTGCCATGTTATCTCATATTTTTTTTATATAATCTATATAATTCGTATTTATTTATCCGGTTTCTTTTATTATAATACACATCATCTTCTTTATTCATAAACAATAACATATTAATTTTAGACCAATCTATACCATATACGTACTTTATATATTTTAAATCATATTTAATATATGATATTTTTATATTATACCGTATGTATTTTTCAATATATTCTTTAACATCTGGAAACTCCAACCATTTTTCAACTGTATTATTTTCAGATTTTTCGATGAAATATTTATATCGTTTATTTAAAATTTCAAATAATAAAAGTTTAACATTATATGGAACGATATTAAGATCAATAAATTTTACATAACCCTTCTCTTTATCATAATCTATCAACAATCCAATAGGTTTCATATCAAAAAAAGGTAATTTGCTATCATATAATTTATACATTTCATCTTTTTTAAAATATTCAAAATAATAGATATTACCGATTTTAAGAAATTTTTTATTAATTTTTCTTTTTTCGAAATCTTTTGTTTTAATCCATTTATTGAAATACTTAACATAATGTTTACTTGCTATATCTGCACCACCATACTTGTTAAAAATTCTTTTTCCTATATCAATAATTTTTTCCATCTAAAACATTTTTTTTCCAATCAATCACCTTTAATGAATTATTAACAACTTCAATGACACCAAAATTCATTCCGTGCATCGCTGCGAATTCACTCGCTGCGATAAATTTAGCAATGTTAATTTTATATGTTTTATACATAGTGATGAAGGTCTTTAAACCTTTAGCAGTTTTTCTTTTAGGTTTTTTAGGTTTTTGTGTATGTCTTTTCGGTTTTACCTCAACTAACCATTTATCAACACCTTTACCATTTGCAAATTCTACATAAAAATCTACAAAATATCTATGTACCTTACCATCAATAGGATTTAAATACTTTATATAAAATGGTTCACTTAGACACTTCTTTACTACTTTGTTATTGTCACAATAAATTAAGAATTTTAATTCCCAATCAGAACGATAGATTATTTTCCTATTATCAAAATCAAATTTTTCTTTATTAGTAGGTGTATAATACCCTTGTTTAATTTTACCCAGTTTCGGTTTTAGATAATCTTGTATTTTCTTGTCATCATAACTATCGTACATTAAATGAATTTTTTTAAATATAAAACATATCCAAATCATTATGTGATATGAATTTATTTATCATTTTATTAAAATCATAAATGTTCATATCTGGATATTCTTCTAACAGATATATAAACAAATCATTAATATCCTTTATTTTATTTATTTTTTTAAAATTCTTATAATTCAATTTAACTAAAAACTCTTTTATTTTTGACCACATTAAAAATCCATAGTTATGCTTTACTTCAGAAAGCATTTTTAGTTTACCTGCTTTATCTGAATCCAAAACTAAATCAAATTTATATTTCGGTAATATCTCTTGGAGATAATCAATTTTATCAACACCTGTTATAGCAATAGAATTAGTTAAAAAATGACTATCTATTTGTGCTTCTGTAGTATTAACTGTTTTATTAAAATCAACATTTAATATATTATAATAATTACCTATTGTTGATATAAATTCAATATCTGAAAAATCAATATTAATATACCCCATTTCCATAAGAGTATCATATGTGAATATCCTAAACTTTTTTGTATTTATACTTCTATAAACAATAGATAAAACCTTGCCAGTAGTTGCATCCCAATTTATAAAATATAATTTATCCATATTCAAATCACAAAACAAATTACTATAATAAAATCCATAATTCAATTTTCTCTTATTTATGAAATCATAAATATTTGCAGCAATTGCATCATTTTGTAATATATGAATCAATCCAAACATTTCTATGAACTTATCATAGTTTAATAATTTATCATAATCACCAATTTCTTTTAAATGTTCTAATATTGGATTATTTTTATATTCATATAATTTAATATTAGATTTATGCCATTCTGTAGTGACATTAGTTAAATCTAAATCATTTATATCAATATTATATTGTAATGCGAAATCGACTATAAATTTACTTATAGGAACGAATTTATAACATCCATCATTGAAACATTTAAATGAATTCGTATTCACATAAATATTACCTCTCTTTTTAGAAGAATCATCAATAGAATCACCACAATAAGGACAAGCTATTTTATATCCTTTAAAATTTTCATCTATTTTTTGCTTATTAATATCATCTGGAAATCTATTAACTAAAATTTCACTAATAATATTTCTTAAATTATCACTCTTTTCCATAATTATTGTGACACTTTACCGTAGTCAATATATTTTTTAGCCATCGTTTCTTTGTTACTTTCTGGTTCATGTTCAATAAAATAAGTTTGTATTTTAACGACAGCATCATTTACACCCCTAAAGGAATTAATGAATTTTTCATCAATAACTAAAGTAACTTTAGAAAACGAACGTCTAATTTCAATTTTTTTAGTATCGAAATTTATTTGTTTTTTATACTTATCATTTTTCAATATTTTATAGGCTTCGTTAAAATATTCAACCTTTTTATTATTTAAATTTTCTAACCATTCTTTTAATTCAATTCTAATGTGTTCTTTATTCTTACTTTTCAAATAGTCATCATAATAATAATCAGGTACTATTTCAGTATCTATGCCATATTTATATATGTAACTTTCATATATGGGGATTTCATTAGTTTCCGGATTACGTTTTTTAAGTAAAAGATCATTAAGTGTTTCTGGTGCAATTATATGTTCTAATGTCTTACCATTAACAACATAAACTTTATTCACACTTTTATTTGCATTAGATTTAGTTACTTTTAATTTAATAGGCACATCAATAGTTAAATCACTTGTTATACTATGATAACCAATAACTTTAAGTATTCTATTTATAGGTTCGACTATTGTTTTAAAAAAATGCATATCGTAATCTATCGGTAATGCAAATTCCATAGGAAATTGACGTGGATGAAAAGCGAATATATTCCATTCAGGATTTTGATCACTTTTAGCATAATAAATCCTAACTTTGTCACCTTGTTTAATTTGATAATATTTATATGATTTACTAACATTTCTAAAGAAGTTATAATAAATTGCAGCTCTTGTATTAATTGGAGTACCTTTAGGTAAATTATTTAATTTGGATAATGTTTTTTCACTCATATCATAAGATTCAAAAACCACATCTTTATTATAATCATCGAATGATTTTACATATTGTACATATGATATATCATTAATATCTTTCAATTCGATTTCAGCTCTATATTTTTTCAATTTAGGTATTATGTCACGTTCAACTGAAATTTTACCTTTATTCAATAAAATTAATTGCATAAAATCTTTCAATATATCTCTGGCAAATGATGGATGTGATGGTTTTACTGCTTCTAAACCTTTAGTTAAATTTTTCACTTTATCTAAAAAATATCCATCCCATCCAATATTTATACTATAATTTTTCTTAGCTACCCACACACCATTATATGAAATACGTTCTAATTTAAATGACATATAATTTTTAACACCATATGCCTGTGCATATGCTTCAAATGCATTTTTCAAATAATCATCAAATCTATAATCAACTATCTTTTTACAAAATTCTATTTTTTCTTTATCTGTTAATTCAAGTCCTTCTATAGAATTTATAGCATGACTAAAATTAGTATATACTGAATCAGTATCTGCATAAATAGCAGAGTCTGCAACAATGGGATTGATTTTTAAATGTGAGATGCCTAATTTTTCATGTAGTTCTTTATCAGTATGCCATATCTTAATAAAGTAATTATTTACAGCAGCTATACTAAACAATATCAAGTGTTTACCCTGTTTTGTAATTGATTGGGCAATATCTTTATTATGAAAATAAAAATACTTATTACCGAATGCACCATAAATACTATTAATAATAATTTTTATAGCATACTGTAATTGTGATAAAAATGATATTTCCTTTTTATATGAACTAAGTTCTTGTTCAGTTATTACAGTTCGTTTATTAACATCCATAAATCTTTTTTTGTGCAAATATAATTATATTTATCGAATATATAAAGATATATGAGAAAAAAATAGTAATTATGATTAAACCATACATACCTTCATTCGAGAATGTGAATGAAAATACAGAAGCTATTAATGAAATTAAACATGAGAAATATAATAAAGTAGCACGTTTTAGACGTAGTGGATATGAAGAAAAGGGTATGATTGAACCACCGAATCCGGATGATGTTTCTGATAATCCAGAAGAATTATTTAATCAGTTTTCACATGAAGATAAAGTGAGGACATTACGTAAAAATAGACGTGATGTAGATATACCAGGTATAGGTATAACTGATTATGCAAAAAAATTATTAGACTTTAACCGTTCTATAGCACCCATATCAACTAAAGATAGAAGTATTCGTGATTTAATTATAGATGGTGCTATCACAACTCATGGTACTTCATTAACGAATAAATTGGATGACATGTTATATATCATAATTAATAATGAAAATGGTCTTGATGATTTCATAAAAAGTGATTTCATATTACATAGATTACCAGCAATCATTAAAAATGCTAAGATTGATCCAGCATCCAATAAAATAGCTATATGTACAGGTGGTATGTATTATAACTATAAAGATACTAATTATAAAATGAATTTAGAATTCAAAAATAATAAAAACTCTTATGGTAACAGATTATGCTTTATTTTAGGTTTAGGCGCAGATGATGAAATAATGTTTAAGACCAAAAAGGGATGTGCTACTACAAATTTAAATAATAGTCAAGTAATAATCAATTCAGAAAGTAGCGATTTAATTAAATTATCTTTTGTAGATAAAAATAAAAATTTAATTGTTAAGATATATTATAATATAACAAATCCAGATAATTTTTCAATATTTAGTAATATTGTTAATGTAGCATCAGCTAACAAATTTATTAAATTTATTAATGATAATTTAATTAAGTTATTAAATGATATTAGATATACGGTTACAGAATTAGATACAGCAAAATTAAAACCGATTATTGAAGATATGTTGTATAATGAAAAATTAACTAATAGTAATAAATTATATGTAATAGACCCATCATGTGATTCAGAATATAAATTAGACAATAATAGGTTTAAAAATAATTATTCAATAATTACAATTAAACCAATCCCCGATCATTACGATGAAGATAAAATTGCACAAGTTTTAAATATCACATCACCAGTACATTCTGATAATTTTTCCAAATTTGATATATTCATAGATAATGATAAAGGTTTCTTTGTTTCATTTAAAGAAAAAGTACTTGATGAAGAAACACAAGAAACTCAAGAAGAACCCGAAATAACTGACGAAATAGAAGATTCAGAAACTGCTCAAAGAAAAGCTAAACTTGAAGCTCAAAAAGAAACTCAAAAAGAAACTCAAAAAGAAACCCAAAAGGAGACTAAGAAAGAGACTAAGAAAAAACCAAAAGAAAAAACTAAATATATCAAAGAATATGTTATAGAATACGATCCATATTATGAAGGATTTCCAGTAAAGGATACATTATCATCATATAGTAAAAAAGCATTATTCCAAATTACAATAAATCCATCTAAACCAAAAGAAGCTACATTTAGAGTAACAAATAATAAAGAAATGCAACGTACAGCAACTGTACAACATTCTTTATATTTAAGTGATACGTGTTCTTTCAAAAATTCACCAGAAGGTAATAATGCTATAGTAACAATTAGACCAGGTACACTAAAACTTAAAAAAACAAAAAATAATAAAGAAGAAGAATATTGGGCTATAATCACAAAAGCAACTATTGAATTTGTACACATCTAAATCTTTTTAGTAAAGGTATCTATATGGAATTTTTGTTCTTTATAGATACCTTTTCTTACATAACTTTGCTTTTTACTATACTTACCAAAAGAATCAACTAAATCTATAACAATCACTTTATTTTTTTCACCAGTATCTTCTAATCTCATACCACGTCCTATCGTTTGTCTTATTAATTTTTCAGACTTATATGACTCAGCAAGAATAATATAATAAATGTTTGATATATCTATACCTGTAGAATAAGTACCATAACTTGCGACAATGGCTTCACCACTACTTTTTTCGAAACTATCAGCATATTCTTCACGTAATTTAACTTTTGTATCACCATCAATATAATATGATGTAATATCATTTTCTAATAATGCTTTATATATTTTCTTACCATAACCACCTTTAATATCATTGAATAATATCAAAGTGTTTTTATTAAGTGATTTGGTTAAAAGTGCGATGAATTTAATTCTATTTTCATAGCTCACAATCATTTCCTTTTCTAAATTGAAGATGGTATCAATTAATTCATCAATACTATTGAATGGTTTAATACTTATAATTTCATTTTCTTTAAGTGCCTCAGTTGCATTTTTATGTAACTTAACTAATTTTTTATAATATTCCAATCCTTCTGGATTATATAATAATTTAATAATACTAACATATACATCAGATGAAAACTTATTATCTATTAATTCCTTTGCCGGTACTCTATGTACAATTGGACCAATAACTTCTTGTAATTTTAAATAATTTGCATATCTTTCATTAATTTTCAATGTTCCAGATAATCCAAATTTATATTCTACATTAACTGATTTATTGATTACATTAGTTATTGTTTTATTAATGCTAGTATGTGCTTCATCTATTAAAATGGCTTTAAATACAGAGAAGAATGGTTTTTTCTTTCTATTTAAACTTTGATATGTACTAATTACTATGTCAGCATTATCAAAATCTTCTTGTATAAATTTCTTTTTACTATCAATTTCAAAGATATTAAAGTCATAACTGGTTTTATATGTTTCTACAAATTTCTTATATGTTTGTTTTACTAATGAAATTCTTGGTACAATAATTAAAAATTTATTATCTTTATCTATAACTTTTTTTACATATTTTAGATATAAGAACAATAAATATGATATTAATGTTTTACCTCCAGATGTAGCAACTTCAGAATTAGCAAATTTATATTGTAATAACTTAACAATTGCGTCATGTTGATAATATCTTAAATCATCTATATTTTTTATTTCCGATATCACACCATCTAAAAAATTTTTCAATTCATCAATATCCAAATCCAAATCCAAGAAATCTATCAAACCATTAAAATATATATCACTATTCATTAAGTAAGCTGTATTTTGAGCTTCTAACCAAAGTCCAGTAGCAACTGTATCGTTTTTTAAGAATGAAATATACCCATTCCACATACCTGCTTTATATCTGGGATCATGATAATAATTATCATCCTTTCTTCTAAATTGCATATCAAATTCATCACAATCATTATAATTACTATTTGTTCTATCGAGAACTAAATTTTTCTTATCTTCACTTAAATTAAAATATATAGCCATACTAAAAATTATTTTGGGACTGCACCTAACATACTATTAATATCTATTATATTACGTACTGCAAATTTCATATCATCTAATAATGACATGGAATCTTTTAAATATAATGAAAAATTGGTTAATATCTCTATTCTTTGTGCAGATTCATTTATAACATCATTGGATTTTATTACCATATCTCTTTCTGATGCATTTTGAAATCTGATATTATATGAAGTATTTATCTTTATTAATTCAGCACTTTTTAACTTTATTAACTTATAATTAAGTTCAGTTATTTTATCTAATACGGTATGATTATTTTCTAATAATCGTTGCCGTGTACTTATTATCTCACTTTGCAAATCACGTATTCCTATAAAATTTTTTAACCGTTCTGCATAATTGAAAATTATATTATCTATCTCCAATCTATTTTTTGCTAAAACCTCTATTAATTGCTCATTAATAGTTTTATTAGCATCATCAACTTTAATTTTATTGAAAAAATTTTGAATTAATTCTATTGGTATTTCCATTTTTTTATGTACTTTTGCTGCAAAAATATGAAAAAAATATGAAATATGCAATTTTTGATTTAGATATGACGTTATTTAATACACCATCTCCTGATTATGCAGAGTTTATCAATAATAAAAATTCACTACCCTTAAAAGAAAACCATATAAATTGGTGGTCAGAACCAGATTCATTAAGTCCTAAAATAAATATAGGTGCACATGATTTAATTATAGATTATCTCAATTTATATAATAAAGATGATGATTGGTACACTATCTTAATAACACATAGACATAAAAATCTAACTGCTAATATTATTAAATTATTAAAAAAGTTTAATTTGAATTTTGATAAAGTTATTATAACATTTGTGGATAAAGATAAAATTTTATTTGATCGTGTACCTGATGTTATTAATGCAGAAAAAATAATTGTTTTTGAAGATAGTTTTTATAATATATATAAATATAGACACGCATTTATAGAAAAAAACATACCACATGAATTAAAATTGGTTTCTTTAAACAAATTAATAACAATTGAAGATTTTGTAATATCAGACATTGAAAATTTTGAAATGAAATTCATTTAAAAAAATAAAATAATATGAATGGTTTAAAATCATTACATCAAATATATCATAAAAAAGGGTTAGACTTTATTGATAAACTACTTAATAATTATTTAATAATAAATAGTGCTATAAAAAGCTCATATTTTGCATTCACTTATATTGATGGTGAATTTACTTTTTATAAGAAAAGTGGCAAGATTACTAAAATTGATAGAATCATTAGTAAATATTATGAGCCAGCTATTAATATAGTTAAACGAATACCAAAAATAGAATTGAATGATCAATATTTATATGCATTCAATTACGATGCTGATAATAAAAATTTAACTATTGCATACATCATGGATGTGCGTACAAAGAAGTATTATCACGACAGTAGCACATTAAATAAACTGGCAACTCAATTTAATGTTACACCACCGCCAATATTATTTGAAGGATATTTAACCAATAATCAAAAAATAAAAGTGTTAGATTATATTTATAATTCAGAAAATGACGGTGAATTTACACAACATTTATTGAATATTTTAAATATTGACACTGCTATAGATTATGATTCATTAATATTTAGATTTTATAATGAAACTAAAGATACTACTATTGTTGCTAAATTGATTAATCCCGACATTAGAGGTATGAAAGATACAATGGTAAAACAAGAATATAAATCAAATGATTACATTTATATCCTTTTAATTGATTTAATTAACTACATTGAAAGCTATACGATTTCCGAATTAGATAAGTATGTATATAAAAGCAATTCATTTGAAGAAAATTACATACTTATGATTAATAAAATATTTAAAGATTTCATTAAACATAATGGTAATAATTATTTAGATATCAAATTTAACTCACCAGATTATTTAAATTCCGAAAATTTTGAAATTAACTACCAATTAATAACAGATAAAGAAGTATTGAAATTATTGAAATTGAATGATAACTTCAAAGAAATTTATA
>Ga0256913_10001190_pt1 | contig 13465 bp, 10 predicted proteins | sample Axial_MatmetaG_FD_185970 | JGI IMG/M metagenome (GOLD analysis project Ga0256913, IMG submission 185970) | Deep-sea worm associated microbial mat communities from Axial Seamount, Juan de Fuca Ridge, Pacific Ocean - Axial_Mat | ecosystem: Environmental > Aquatic > Marine > Oceanic > Microbial...
AGCGTGGAAACCTTTTTCGGTGGCAATGAATACTATGTATTTGTTTACGAAACCTATACAGATATTCGCCTGGTAGGCACACCTCCTGAAGCCATCGGAAAATTCGGTGCCGACACCGATAACTGGATGTGGCCTCGTCACACAGGTGATTTTTCCATTTTCAGGGTTTATACAAGTCCTGATGGAAAACCCGCCACCTATGCTAAAGAAAACGTACCTATGAAACCGAAACATTATCTGCCGGTTTCTATCAAAGGAGAGAAAAAAGGTGACTTTGCCATGATCATGGGATACCCGGGAAGTACCCAGCGTTATCTTTCTTCCTGGGGCGTTGACCTGGCTATCAACCAGAGCAACCCCACCATCGTGAAAATCCGCGAAGAAAAACTCCGCATTATGAAAGAAGGCATGGATGCCGACGAAGCCGTCAGATTGCAATATGCCACCAAATATGCCCATACGGCTAACTACTGGAAATATTTCATCGGACAGACCAAGGGGCTGAAACGCTTGCATGTGAAAGAGAAAAAACAACAGGAAGAAGCTGAATTCAGCAGCTGGCTGAACCAAAATCCCGATGAAAAAGCCAAATACGGTGACGCGCTGACACTTATTGCCAACGCATATGATAAAATCAAAGAAACTAACCTGGCCAGATGGTATTTCTTCGAAGCCGTTTACCGCGGACCGGAGATACTGAGTTATGCCAGATCTTTCGACAAACTTTCCAAATTACTGAACGATAAGGAGGCTAAACAGGAAGATATCGATGCTCAGGTTGAACAGTTGAAAGCCGGAGCAGATAAACATTTTAAAGATTATAACGAAACCATTGATCGTAATATGTTCGCTTCGATGATGCAGATGTATTATGAGAACGTACCCGCAGATCAGCAACCGGTCTATTTTCTGAAAATGAAAGATAAGTTCAAAGGAGATTTTAAGGCTTATGCCGATTATGTTTTTGAGAAATCTTACTTCGCCGACAAAGACCGTGTCATGGCATTCCTGGAAAATCCAAATGGTAAAAAACTGGCCAAAGACCCTGCTCTTGCTGCTATTGATGCATTTGTGGACAAATACAAAGAAGAGATGGGTTCCACTAAAGATGCTTATGAGATGCTGGCCAAAGGCCACCGTTTATATATTGCCGGACTACGTGAAATGTATCCCGATAAAAATTTCTATCCCGATGCCAATTTCACCATGCGTCTGACTTACGGAACTGTGGAAGATTACTATCCTGCCGATGCTATTCACTATGAATATTACACAACAACGAAGGGTATCCTTGAAAAAGAAGATCCTAACAACTGGGAATTCATCGTGCCTGCCAAACTGAAGGAATTGATTGAAGAGAAAGATTTCGGCCCTTATGCCGATAAGAACGGCGTGATGCATGTTTGTTTCCTGACTACCAACGACATTACAGGAGGAAACTCCGGAAGTCCGGTGATGAACGGCAACGGTGAACTGATCGGCCTGGCTTTCGACGGCAACTGGGAAGCCATGAGTGGTGATATTGCTTTTGAACCGGAATTGCAACGTACCATTGTGGTGGATGTCAGGTATGTGCTGTTTATCATTGACAAATTCGCCGGTGCCACCAATCTGATTGATGAACTGACCATAGTTAAAGAAGACGAGCCGCCAAGGTGGCTGGGCCCTCCGGTTAAAAAGGATAAAGAAACCGAAAAAGCGGTTCCGGTTGATGTCAATTAATCCCGAAGAATAACACCCGCCATATGAAACAGTCCGGTTATTTATAAGCCGGACTGTTTTTTTACCGGCTAAATCCGTTATTTTTGCCGTGAGTTGAAAAACGGCAATAATTTGGCTGGTTTTCAGTTAATACTACTAATAAGAATGATATTCAATTTGCTATGATTCGTAAGTTTTACGCCCCCATAATTTTAACCGTTGCCTTAACGCTAGCCGGTCTCTTAGTTCAGGCTCAGGCAACACCCATCGGCGAATGGAAAACCCATCTGCCCTACGACAAAGTAATTGACATAGCTGTAGCCGGTGATATGGTTTTTGCCGCCACTCCTTACAATATGTTCACCTACAATTTGCTCGACAACCGCGTGGAACGCTTCGACAAAATCAAAGGGCTGAGCGATGTAGGCATCAATAAAATAGGATATAACGATCATATGCAGTTGTTGTTAATCGCTTACAGCAATGCCAATATCGATCTGGTTGACAAAGACGGAAACATACGGAACATTTCCGATATCAAAGACAAAGACATACTGGGAAATAAAACCATCAACAACATCCTTTTCAAAGACAACCTGGTATATCTTTCCTGCGGTTTCGGCATTGTCGTGCTGGACATGGACCGCGAAGAGATTAAAGACACTTATTATATCGGTCCTGATGGTAATGCCCTGAACGTGCTGGACCTGACAGAAAACGACACTTCATTTATTGCCGCTACCGAAGACGGCATCTATTATGCCGATGTGAACAGCAATGCCCTGGCAGATTACAACAACTGGCATAAAGACGAAAGGGTAATTCATCCTGACGAGATGTATAGTCTTGTTGAATATTATGCCGGGAAAATTTATATTAACTATTACAACGAAGGTTCCTGGAATGGCGATACTTTATTTGTTTTCGATGGTCAGAACTGGGATTATTTTCTTAAAGAAAACAATGCACGGCATCATCAGTTAAAAGCTACAGAAGACAATCTTTTACTGGTAAACCGTTACAACATTTATATCCTGAATGAAAACGGAGAGATAGAAACCAATATCTGGCAAATCAACGGAGGGTCGTACCAGCCACTGTCCATTGACCAGGGAAATGGTGCTAACGTTTACTGGATAGGGGACCAATACAAAGGATTGATTAAGAATACAAATACCTGGTCGGGCGAGTTTATCAAACCCAATGGCCCCGGCACCAAGAATGTTTTTGCACTTGATGCGGGAGGAGATAATGTGTGGGTAGCCCCGGGAGGCAGACAGGCTGACTGGGCCAAACTGTATATGCAGGACGGTGCTTTTTCTCTCGTAGATGATCTCTGGACAACACACAGCCGTCAAAACAACAGCGCTTTCGACACGGTGACTGATATGGTCTGTGTTAAAGTAGATCCGCAAAACCCTGATATTGCTTATATCGGATCATGGGGAGACGGGATTATTAAATTTGTGAATAACGAATTCGATCTCTTTTATACCGACAAAAACAGTACGCTTCAACCGCGTGTTTCGGCCCAGGAACTTATCATGGTCAGCGGGCTTGACTTTGACAATAAACATAACTTGTGGGTGGCCAATACAAGCGCCCCCGACTTACTTTCCGTAATGAAAAATGACGGCACATGGCGCTCGTTTAACCTGGGTGGCTCGTTGAGCGGTATCGACATCGGCAACATGATGGTGGACAGCTATAACCAGAAATGGATCATCAAAAGGAACGACGGGATGGTGATTATTTTTAATGACAACAATACCATTGACGACCCTTCGGATGACCGTGTAAAAGTGCTTTCCTCGGCTACAGGCAACGGCGCTATTCCGGGCAGCAGTGTATATTCTTTTGCCACCGATAATGACGGTGAAGTATGGGTAGGCACCGACGAAGGAGTGGCTGTATTTTATTCTCCGGAAAGTATTTTCGAATCGGGTGTCAATTTCGACGCCCAGCAAATTCTGGTTCCGCGGAATGACGGTTCCGGTCTGGCAGATATTCTGCTGGAAACGGAAACCGTAACTGCCATTGCCGTGGACGGCGCCAACCAGAAATGGATCGGCACTTCCAGGTCGGGTGTATTCCAGTTTTCGCCGGATGGCCTTAAGGAACTTCATCATTTTACGGCAGAGAACAGTCCGTTGCTTTCTAACAATATTATCGGCATCACAATTCGTGATAATGGAGAGGTGTTTATCGGAACAGCCAACGGCATTATTTCATACCGGGGTACCGCCACACCTCCGGGACCTAATCCCGAAGGTGTTTATGCTTTTCCTAATCCGGTAAGGGAAAATTACACAGGCCCTATTGCCATTACAGGGCTGGTGAACGATTCGGATGTGAAAATCACCGACACCTATGGAAATGTTGTATTTGCCACGCGCTCCGAAGGGGGACAGGCGGTGTGGGACGGCCATAACTTTGACGGCCGTAAAGTAGCTGCCGGCATCTATCTCGTGTTTGTCACCAATAATGACGGTTCCGAAAAACTGGCCACCAAAATACTGGTGATGCGATAAATATCGTGATGCCTTTTCACTTTTGACGACCTAATGATTATTTTTACGGCTTATAACAGAATTTCCGGTAATGTTTGTCAACACCAAAGGTATCGTATTTCAGAAAATTAATTATTCCGAGACAAGCATTATTGTCAAGATATATACCGAGGCGTTCGGCGTCAGTTCATTTATGGTCAGAGGTGTTAAAAGCAAAAGGGGCGCCATGAAACCCGCTTATTTCCAGCCGTTGACCATTCTTGACATGGTCATTTCCCATAAAGAGAACAAAAACCTGCACAACATCAAAGAAGCCAGGGTAGCCTACGCTTACCGCGAAGTATTTTCCGATCCGGTAAAACAATCCATCCTTTTTTTCCTGAATGAAATATTGCTGAAAACCGTCAGAGAAGAAAGTCCTGACAAGCTGTTATTCGAATGGCTTCTCAATGCGCTCACCTGGCTCGATCTCACGGATAAAAGTGTCGTAAACTATCACTTGTCATTTCTTTTCCAGTTAAGTCGTTTTCTGGGATTTTATCCAAAGATCTCAGGGCCGGCAAGCCGCTATTTTGATTTGCAGGAAGGCACCTTCAGGGAGTCTGTACCGGTACATCCGAATTATATTTCAGGAACGCATGTCGCAAAACTAATAGAACTCAGAAATACAACTTTCGAAGATAGCCCGGGGTTACAAATCAGCAACGAAGACAGAAGAAAAATGCTGCATATACTCGTAACTTATTACCAGATGCATCTGCCGAACATTCACGAAATTAAATCGCTGGAAATACTTGAGAATATAATGAGCTGAGCTTTCTATCCTATATCCGGAGTTTTATATCAGATTATTTTTATTTGAAACACCTTTTCAAACTCCTTCAACACTATTTTCTGAACTTCTTTTATATCTATTTTCCGTCCCAGTTCCTTTTCCAGAGAGGTGATCGGTTTTCCTTTCATACCGCACGGAATGATATAGTCGAAATAACTTAGGTCGGTATTTACGTTCAGGGCAAAACCATGCATGGTTACCATGTGGCTGGTGCGCACACCGAATGAGCATATTTTGCGTTCTTCAGGTTCACCTGCATCCAGCCAGACACCTGCCGTACCTTTTATCCAGGAGGATTCCAGGCCAAATTGCCGCAAACTGCGGATGATTACTTCTTCGAGACCGAATATGTAGTTTTTGACGGAAAGGCGGACGTTGTCGAGATCGAGAATAGGGTAGCCAACCAATTGCCCGGGTCCGTGGTAGGTAATGTCTCCGCCACGATCCGTGCGATATAGCGAGGCCCCCTTGCTGCGCAACATTTTTTCGTCAATCAGAAGATTGGTGTCCTTACCGCTTTTTCCGAGCGTGTAAACATGCGGGTGTTCGCAGAAAAGCAGATAATTTGGAACCGGCTTTTTATTCCCCTGCTTGATTTCAATGCTCCTGTCAAACAGTTTTTCCTGATAATTCCAGGCTTCGCCGTAATCAATCAATCCCAGATCCTTGAATATCACCTCACGCTCCTGCATAACAGCCTATTTTTGCACGTGTTTTTCGGCATGATAAGACGACCTTACCAAAGGACTGCTTTCCACAAAGCGGAAACCTTTTTCCAGTCCCGCCTTTTCGTATTCGGCAAACGTATCAGGTGTTACATATTCTTTCACCGGCCAGTGTTCCCGGGTAGGTTGCAGATATTGCCCGATAGTGAGCACTTCCACGCCTACAGCCCTCAGATCATCCATAGTTTCCAGCACTTCTTCAAAGGTTTCCCCCAGCCCCACCATAATGCCCGATTTAGTCACAGCTTTTGATGCGGCAATGACCTCCAGGGTTTTTAAACTTGTATCGTATTTGGCTCTACTGCGCACCTGTGGCGTAATTCTTCTGACCGTTTCCAGGTTATGCGACACAACTTCAGGCCCGGCTTCAACAACCTGCATGATCAGTTCAGGCCTGGCATCAAAATCGGGGATGAGGGTTTCGATGGTTGTACCGGGATTAAGTTTCTTGATCTCACGTACTGTTTCCGCCCAGATTCCGGCACCCAAATCGTTGAGATCGTCCCGGTCAACAGAGGTTAACACGCAATGTTTCAGTTGCATTAATTTTACCGATTGAGCTACCCGTTTCGGCTCAAGGTGATCAACGGCCAAAGGACGACCGGTTTTCACATTACAAAATTTACACGAGCGGGTGCAGATGTCACCGAGAATCATCAGGGTGGCTGTGCCTCGTCCCCAGCATTCGTGCATGTTGGGGCAATGGCCGCTCGTACAGATAGTGTGCAGCTTATGTTGGTTTACAATATCTTTGACCCTGATATATTCTTTGCCTGAAGGCACTTTTATCTTCAGCCAGTCGGGTTTGCGCAGTATGGTTTCCTGTTTATTATCCATGCGGATTTGTTGTTTTTTAACCTCCGGAAAGGTGAGGGCAAAATTAGGGAAATTTAAGTGAGCCGGAGGGAATGATCAGCTTGTTTTCTTATACCTGTTGATTGAGAGGGCCAGCATACCGATACCGTAAACGACGAGGATCCAGAATTCACGGGTGAAATCACTGAATACGGAACCCTTCAGCATAATCATCCGGTTGATTTTGATAAAATAAGCAATCGGATTTAAATAATTCAACACCTGTGCCCAGTGAGGCATGCTTTCGACAGGTGTGAACAGCCCGCTCATCAGAATGAAAATGACGAGAAAAAACCAGGCAATGAACATGGATTGCTGCATGGTGTTAGCCAGCGTTGAAATGAAGAGCCCGAAAGAAAGCACCACAAAAAGATAAACAGCTGCCACGAACAATACCAGATAAACACTGCCCACAATCGGGATTTTAAACACAAACCAGGCAAGTATCAAGCCTATTCCGAGGTCAATCATGGCAATGATCCAGAAAGGGATCAGCTTACCGGTAATAAACTGATACTTTTTTATGGGTGTTACGTTGATCTGTTCTATGGTACCCATTTCCTTTTCTTTCACCAGGTTCATCCCCGAAAGGAACATTCCGATAATCGTAACCAGCAGCACCAGAATACCCGGCACCATATAGGTCATATAATCCAGTTCGGGATTATACCAGAAAGTCGGTTTTGTTTTGATGGGCAGGCCTGTGTATTCCAACGGATGCTGATGAATAAGAATGTCTTTGTTAAAATCAAGAATAATAGAAGTGGCATAAGCACTCATCAGGCTGGCCGCATTGCCGTTAATGGCATTGGTAATCACCTGAACAGAGGCTTTGTTTTCCGTATTCAGTTTCCGTTCAAAATAAGGTTCTATCACCATAATCTGATCTACTTTATCGTGATACAACATCAGCTTTGCCTCCTCATAACTGGCGGCATCACCCTTGTATTCAAAAAAAGAAGAACCACTGAATTTGTTGATGAGTTGTTTTGAAAGCAGCGTTCTGTCCTGGTCCACCGTCACAAAACGCACATTTTTAATCTCAAAGGTAGCTGTGTACGACAAAATAAGCAATTGCATGGCCGGAACAATAAAGATAATCGGCAGCATAGCTTTATCCCGAAAAATCTGGATAAACTCTTTTTGCAATATGTATAGGATAGTTTTCAATGTTCTAATCTAGTGTTTCATACTTAAACTTTACAATTAACCCACCCCTTAATCCCATGACGGGAGGGGAATGTAGAAGTTTTTTTGTCAATTCTTTTATTTTCATCTGATGAATTCTTCCAATTGATGGATTCAAAAAATGAATTCCACGAAATCCCCTCCTCCGGAGGGGAAAAAGGGGTGGGCTTATTAAAAACATCATTCATTTTTTGAATCTTCCAAAGTTTCTTTTTCTGATTTATTACAAATATTTTTTCTATTCCAGTCTCAGTTTAAATTTCTTAATACTCATCACAATGAAAAACAATGTTGTGAATAATATAATGAGTGTTTCTTTCCAGAAATAAGTAATTCCGACACCCTTTAACATAATATTCTTGATAATGATAATAAACCATTTGGAGGGCATCAGGTGGCTGAGCCATTGCAAAATGACCGGCATATTCTCCACCGGAAAAATAAAACCGGACAGCAGAATGGTCGGCAGTAACAAAGCAAACATAGACAACAGCATGGCCTGCTGCTGGGTTTTGCTCACTGTTGAGATCAGAATACCAAGAGCCAGCGACATAATAATGAACAAGACACTTTCGGCCAGCAGCAAAGGAATACTTCCCTGGATGGGCATCCCGAAGACAAAGTTAGCCAGCAATAATATAACGATCAGGTTGATGAAAGACAGAAGGACGTAGGGAGTCACCTTTCCGATGATGATCTGTACCGGTTTGGCCGGTGAAACAAGCAGCGCTTCCATAGTGCCCAGCTCTCTTTCACGGGTGATAGAGATGGAAGTCATCATGGCCGAAACCAGCATCAGTAATATCGTTATAACTCCGGGTACAAACATGAATACACTCCGTAAACCGGGATTAAACAACATTTTCGATTCAACATGTATGGTTGCAGGCAACGCACTCAGGCTGCTCATTTTTTGCATACTGTATGAATTGATGATACCGGTGGCATAAGCATTCAGCATGCTTGCCGTGTTGGGTTCCGATGCATCCAGAATAAACTGAACACTGGCATTTCCCTCTTTTTCCAGTTTGCGGGCAAAATCAGGTTCAAAAACAATAACCTGTTTGATATCACCTTTTTGAAGCGCCGGTTTGATCTGGTTTTCGCTTTCAAGGTTCTCGACCAACAGAAAATAATTGGAAGAGATGATTTTCTGTGTCAGTTCGCTGGTTACTACATCTTTTGACTGATCCAGAATAGCTATTTTAGCATCTTTCAGGTCCGTTGTAATGGCAAATCCGAACAACAGCACCTGCACAACGGGCATACCAAAGAGAATGACCATCGACCGGTAGTCGCGGAAAATATGGTAAAACTCTTTTTTAATAAATGCCCACATCGTTGTTATCTGGCAATTTTAATAAACACTTCGTTCATTGTTGGTACACCGTATTGTTTTTTCAGTTCTTCCGGCGAGCCGATGGCCTCTATCCTGCCTTCGGCCATGATACATACCCGCTCACAGTACTCGGCTTCGTCCATATAGTGTGTGGTTACGAAAACCGTTGTTCCCGCCTCGGCGCTTTCATAAATCAACTCCCAGAACTGCCTGCGGGTGATCGGATCAACACCACCGGTGGGTTCGTCAAGGAAGACTACGCCGGGATCGTGCATATTGGCCACTGAAAAAGCCAGTTTCTGTTTCCATCCCAAAGGAATTTGTCGTAACAGCATATGCTCAAATTCCTGCATTTTCAGCTTTTCCAGATAATAGGCCGTTTTTTCTTTGATTTCCTGTTTACTCAATCCGTAAATACCACCGTAAAACCGGAAATTCTCTCTGACCGTCATATCATCATACATGGAAAAACGCTGGCTCATATAACCGATATTTTGTTTCACTTTATCCGGATATCCGGCCACGTCAAATCCGGCAACAACAGCTTTACCGGATGTTGGCTTCGACAACCCTGACAATATTTTGATAGCGGTTGTTTTTCCGGCACCGTTAGCCCCGAGGAAGCCAAAGATTTCCCCTTTCCTGACCGAAAAGTTCAGTTTGTCGTTAGCGGTAAAATGACCGAACTTTTTGACGAGATCTGTTACTACAATGATATGTTCGCTGTCGTTCACAATTTTTGATTTTTATCCATCAATGCCAGGAAGCTGTCTTCTACCACCGGCTTGATTTCCCTGATCAGGATATCCCCGTGCCCTGCTTTCTGAAGCGATTGTTTCAGTTTTTCTTTGAAATCGTCAGCGCTTATCGTATCCGTTACATGCACAAATTCCCCGAAACGATATACCATTTCAGCACCGTCAGCCCGGCGCAGGACATCTGTCAGGTCGTTCATTCTGTTAGTCCTGACTTCGTATAGTTTTCCTTTGTATGTATCAATAATTTGTTCCGGCGTGTTAATAACCAGCAGATTTCCGTTTTGCATCAGTGCTACCCTGTCGCACAACGATGCCTCATCCATGTATGGCGTTGAAACGAGAATGGTTATGCCCCTCTGCTGCATTTTTTTGAGCAGTTCCCAGAACTCCTTGCGCGACACTGCATCCACACCTGTTGTGGGCTCGTCAAGCAGTAAAATTTCAGGTTTGTGTATCAGGGCACACGACAAAGCCAGTTTTTGTTTCATACCACCCGAAAGGTCTTTGGCTTTCCGCTTTTTAAATGGTTCTATATGGCTGTATATGTCTTTGACCAGGTCGTAATTTTCTTCCAGGGTCGTGTGGAATATACTGGCATAGAATTCCATGTTTTCTTCAACACTCAGGTCGCCATACAGAGAAAAACGCCCCGGCATATAGCCGGTCAGGTTCCTGACTTTTTTATAGTCTTTCACTACATCCAGACCACCGACCGAAGCTTTTCCCGTATCCGGCAAAAGCAGGCTGGTGAGTATCCTGAACAAAGTTGTTTTACCTGCTCCGTCAGGACCGATAAACCCGAAAAGCTCGCCCGGATCTATCTGTAATGTAGTGCTGTTCAGGGCTGTTACATCACCAAATGTTTTGGTTATCTTTTCTATGTTAACGGAAACTGACATGCATACTTCTCCTGGGATAAGACGGAAATCATTTATCCGCTTACCAAAATTTTATTGAATTAATATTCCTGGAAAAGTCCTCCCGGACCTATTTAACTCTCGTCCAGTAGGTAGTTCTTCCTATCATACTGAACCCTATATAACCTCTAACTTTCAGCAGGTCTTTATCATCTTCATCGGGGAATTCCATATAACACTTATAATCTTTCCCGTTCTTCGGGTCATAAATACGGCCGTCTTCCCACTCGTCATCACCGTCAAATACGAAATCACGCAACAGTAACAGTCCCATCACAGGTCTTGACCTGAGGCTTTCATCTTCGTTTTCATCATCCAGTTTTGGTTTTCCGGTCTCTTCATCAATCGGTTCTTTCAGCCAGATGATCTTTCCGTAATACTTATCTCCCTCTTTGTAAATTTCCACATGAGCGTCTTTATCTTCATTCAGCCAGACGCCGAGGATGTCATCAGCTTTTACTTCCTGTGCCTGAATATTGGACAAAGGAAATGTCAGCAGTCCGATAAAAGCGATAAAAACAATACTTAAATTTTTCATACAATCTCTGATTTTAATTTATAATATTTATTATTAATTCTTAGTAAAATTGAACTCTCCGGGCATCCCGATTTTTACTTCTCCATTATTCCTGATCCTCACTTTGACGGCATACACCAGATTTACCCGTTCTTTTTTGGTTTGAATGGTTTTGGGTGTAAATTCCGCTGTCGGCGAGATCCATTCCACAACCCCTGTCACCCTTTTGTTTTCTTTCTTATTGTCATCATACATGACTTCCACCTGCTGGCCGATTGCAATATGCGGCAACTGGTCACCGCTAATATAAGCTTTTAGTTTCATATTTTCCAAATCAGCCAGTTTATAAAGCGGTTTCCCAACCCCTGCCAGTTCTCCTGCTTCGCTGTATTTTACTAAAACCGTGCCATTTTCGGGATTGGTAATGAGGCACTTGTCTATTTTATGATTGATCTGTTCAATCTGCACATCAATACCTTTCATCTGATTGATGACGGCTTCTCTCCTTGACTTAATGGCTCCTATCTGTTTTTTGTTGATGTTCACCAGGCCGTTGATATCGTCCAGTTGTTTTTGTGTGGCAGCTCCTTCCCGATATAAATTCTGTATTCTTTTCTGATTAACAAGATTGTTTTTCAACTGTTGTTGCTGTACTTCTATTTCCGATCTGATATTTTCGAGCTGTGCAGCAATTGTTTGCTTTTGCTGATACAGTAGTTTTTTGTTCAGCGACAAGTCAGTTGTATCAATCAATCCGACTACTGCCCCTTTTTCCAGCAGATCTCCTTCTTCCAGATCAAATGACATCAACTCGCCGGGAACCTGGGCAGACACAATGATTTCCGTTGCTTCAAAGTTTCCGTAAGCATCCGATCTTTTATCGTTTCTGCTGCAGGAAAGAAGCAGTAAAACAGCCGAGAATAAGATTATGGTTCGTTGCATAGGCATTAATTTTTCAAATTTATAGATTTCCGACAGATGTCAGGTATTGATATTTGGCATATATAAGCTGTAGCTTATGCGCTTCCAGATTTAGTTTTGCTTCGGTCATCTTGTTCAGTTCGATCAGGTAACCGGTAGAAGTTATAGTGCCGTTTTTGAGTTGCCGGTCGGCCGTTTCGACAACATTTTTTTGCAGGCGGACAATTTCCTCATCCCTGCCGATAATTTTTTCATACTTCTCTATATCGGCGATACGTTTGTGCAGGTCGGCCCTCAGGTTCTGATTAAAAGTTTCTTTTTGTGCATTGATGATATTATTCTGAATGTCGAATACCTGTTTTTCCCGTTTTGTTTTTCCCCAGTCCCAGATATTCCAGTGCAAACGGATACCAACCATGTAATAGTCGTCAAAATTGTCATTCAGCATATCATATCCCGGCCTGCCATACCCGGCTTGTCCAAAAGCCATGAGCACCGGTATTCTCCGGGCTTTCGTCAGTGATTTCAGTGCCATTACCTGCGATTGCTGTTTGTCGAGCAGCACATATTCGGGACGGTTGTTGACAAAATCGTAGCTTTCCAGTTTTATTTCCGGCACGATCAGATCATCCGCTGTGGGTATGTTCAGACGGGTTAGTTCGCTTAAGGTGGCGACCAAAGCAACCAGGTCTTCTTTCTTCTCGGTAATCTTCTGTTCGGCACGGTACAATTCCACTTGCAGGGCGTCCACATCAGAACTCAGCAGCATACCGTTTTCATGAGCCACTGTGGCGTCTTTTATCCTCGTCTGCAAATTTTGATGCAGCACTTCCAGCACTTCAATATTTTTCCGCAGGAAAAGAATATTGAAATACAATTGATTGATATGTTCTTTCAACTGGAATAATTCCACCTGTACTTTCTGATCGGAGATTTCATATTTGGCTGTTTCCACTTTTTGCTGCCCGGACGTAACACCTCCATCGTAAATCATTTGCTCTATATCCAGATTGATCTTGTACCAGTCTTTGGAAATTTCCGGTACATCCAGAGACGGAAACGGAAATTCGGGAATCTTGGTTACATCCGACTGATAACTGGCCTGTCCGTTCAAATTGAGTTTTGGATAATAATTTGTTTTGATGTTTTTAATGTTCAGCTCGTATGCTTCACTATTCAGTAATATTTGCCTGAGATTA
>Ga0256913_10001191_pt1 | contig 13462 bp, 8 predicted proteins | sample Axial_MatmetaG_FD_185970 | JGI IMG/M metagenome (GOLD analysis project Ga0256913, IMG submission 185970) | Deep-sea worm associated microbial mat communities from Axial Seamount, Juan de Fuca Ridge, Pacific Ocean - Axial_Mat | ecosystem: Environmental > Aquatic > Marine > Oceanic > Microbial...
AGGTACTAATATTATAATTATATTTTATAGTTAATTCCTTGTTCTCAGTTTGAATCTTATTATTTATATTATATAAAATACCAGAAGCTTCTAACGCTCGTGTACTATTTGCTTTAACAGTAATTGCATTATTCATATTATTAATTAATACTATATTATCATCAATAACATAATTAAATTTAAATGTATAATAACCTTTTTCACTTATTACTTCAGATAGTATAAACCGCGGCATATTATCACTGTTTAATTTTAAAAATTTATTAATTAATTCAATAGAATTTAAAAATGCCTCTTTAATATTGCCTTTTTCTTTTCCTTCATTTGACGGAGTAAATTTATATTTAAAGCTTCCATCTTTATTAATATTAAAAATATTATATTCATTAGAATAAACAATATCACCATTTGCATTAATAATTGTTTTATTTTTATCATAGGTTGCACCTAATAGTGTCTGTTTTATTTGTTCTGCCTTTGCCATTTTCTCTTCTGTTGATGCCGGTTTATTATAGTCTACTATTATAGGTAATATGTCCATATAAATAAAATTATATTCTTTTTTTGCGTCGCTTTTTAGAATAATTGGTATATCTAAGTTTATATTTAATTGAGCAAATCCGTCATTACCAAGTATTTGACTATAATAGTTGTAACTTAGGGTTTCGTATTTACTGTTAATTTTAAATGAAGAAACTAAATTATTGTATTTTTCTATTTCAAAATAGCCTTCACTTGCAACATTTTTATATTCTAGAACACTCTTATTTGTTTTTATATATATTGTTACTACATTATCTTTTTCAGGTTTAATATGTATTTTTTCTATCGTTTCATCATTTTCCATAAATTGATCTTGATTAATCATTAAAGCTAAAAATTCAAATGGTATATTATTAAAAAATTCAATTGTGATTCCTTCATTTTTATAAATATCATTCCAATATGCTACATCAATATGTCTAAAGGAAGGATTATTCGTTATAGCTTTGGCTAAAATACTTTTATATGAATCCCATATAGGATCGTATATAAAAGAATCACTTTGATGTATAATCCAAAAATCACTATCTTCACCTTTAACAATTAATCTATATGGATGTAGATATTCTTGATATGTAGCCTCTTCAAATGTTTTATAATAACTAGTAAATTTCTTGTCTTTATTAAAGATTCCAAGAGAATATGTATCTAAATATAAATCAAGTATTATTACTATTTGTGCAATGGTAATTAATAAAAGGATAATAACTATTACTATTTGTGGTGTTTTACTCTTCATTAATATTCTCTCTCTCAATGGGTATTATAATTGTTACCGTAGTACCTACTTTATGTTTGCTTTCAATAATAATATTTCCTTTATGGGCTAACATTATTTCTTTAGCAATCGCTAAACCTAAGCCTGTGCCTCCTAGTTTTCTTGAACGTGCTTTATCCACTGTATAAAAGCGTTCAAATATTCTAGGCAAATCTTTTTCTGGAATCCCTAATCCATTGTCTTTTACACTAATGTATACATATTCTTTATTTCTATTTGTTTTTATAATAATTTTTCCGTTTGTCTCTGTGTATTTTATAGCATTAGATAACACATTTATTAATACTTGTTGTATCTTATCATAGTCAAAAAACGCCTTTTCTTGATAATTAATGTCTGTAAGTATACTGTGTTTTTTTATTTCTGCTTCCACTTCTACTTTTTGTACGGTTTTTTCTATTAAATCATTAATGTTATATAAATGTCTATTTAAATATAACTGATTTAAATCCATTGCTGAAAGCTGTAATAAATCTTTTACAATTCTATTCATTCGACCTGCTTCACTATTTATTACTTGTAAAAACTCTTGCCTGGTAGCTTCATCATCAACAGCATCACTTAATAATGTTTCTGTATAGCTTATAATCGATGTTAAAGGAGTCTTTAATTCATGAGATACATTCGCAACAAATTCTTCTCGCATTTCATCAAGTTTTTGTTGTTTTGTAATATCTCTTAATATCATAATTATTCCTTCTGGTTTGTAGTCATTATCTTTTAATATAGCAAAGCCTACCTCTAAAATACTATCTTTAATATTTATTAATAAAAAACTGTTATTTACACTATCGGTTTTTACAATGATTTCTTTTATATTAGTTTGAATCTTATATTCTTTTATAATCTGGTTTAAATTGCCCTTTATTTTTTTTCTATGAAGTAATTTTAAAGAAACAGGATTTGCATGAGTAATATTTCCCTCTATATCAAAAGCTAAAACTCCATCTATCATATTATTTAAAATAGCATCAACTTTACTTTTTTCTATAGATATTTCTTCTAGCATATTTTTAAGATTAAGTGACATATCATTAATAGAACTTGTCAGTTGTCCTATTTCATCATTTCCTGTTTTTTCAAGTAATTGACCAAATTCACCTTCTGCGATATCTTGAGTTTTTTCAGTAATATCATTAATTGGTTTAGTAATTGTTTTAGCTAATAAAAAGCCAATAATAAACGATACTAATAACGACAAAAGCAAACTTGTCATAATGGAATTATTAAATTGTGTGACCATTGCTTGCCAATCTTCTTTATAATATCGAAAATAAAAGACTAAATTTTTAACTGTAATTGCATAATCATAAAAAGTACGTCCATTTATTGTTATTAATTGATTATTATTTAATTCTTTTCCTGCAATTGCTGCTATAAAATTAGGAGAACTATATAACTCTGATAAATATGTATTTTCGTCACTATTAGCAAAAGAGGTATCTGAACTATAAAGTTCATTTGTGTTTCTATCAACTATGGTATAACTTTTATTATTTCCATATATTCCAAAAGCAGTTCCATATATGTCTCTCATATCTTTATATACTTTATATACATCTAAATCTGTACCTTTTACTTCATATATATTTTGTCCTTTAATAATATTGTCGACAAACTGATTATAATGGAAATTTTCAATAGTTATATTTAAAAACAAGCCAATAGGTATAACTAAACAAACAGCTATAAAACATATAAATATTACTAGTTTCCATTGTAATCGTTTTTTTATCACCTAAATATTCTCTTCCTTTTTAAAATAGTATCCTATTCCTCTTTTTGTTATTATATATTTATTTGTATCACTTGAGAGTTTCTCTCTTAATCTACTTATTGTAACATCAACCGTTCTCATATCTCCATAATATTCATAGTTCCAAATTGTTTCTAATAATTTTTCTCTAGATATAACTATTCCTACATTATCTACTAAATAAACCAGCAACTCAAATTCTCTAGATGTTAAATCTATTAGTTCATTTCTTTTTGTTACTTCATATTTGGATTCATCTATTTTAATATCAAATATCTTTGTTATTTTTTCGTTAGTCTTATTATTTAACATATCATATCTTCGTAAATTAGATTTTATTCTAGCTAATAATTCGCGAGGTGAAAAAGGCTTAGTAACATAATCATCTGCTCCTAATTCAAGACCTAATACTTTGTCCACTTCTTCTTCTTTAGCTGTTAACATTATAATAGGGGTTTGTATTTGTTTTCTAAGTTTTTTACATACTGTAAATCCATCATATATAGGTAACATAACATCTAATAATATAAGATCTGGTTTCTCTGAAAAAGTTTTGTCAATTGCTTCTTTCCCGTCGTAAGCTTCAACAATTTCATATCCTTCTTTTTTTAAGTTAAATTTCAAGATATTTACAATGTTTTTTTCATCATCTACTATTAAAATTTTTGCAGGCATTTTACTACCTCCTTTGTTATATATTGTTAATTATAACATAAAATAAGTTATATAAATAAAGCTGTTAGTGGTTATTAATCCATAAACCCAGTATATATTTCAAACTCTTTTAAACTCATACTATATGATTTTTCTTTAATAATTAACTGGTTTTTTGCACCCTCTAAATTACTTTTTTTACTATCCAATATGTTTTTGGATATATAGCCTTTTTCATACTGAATAACTGCTACATTGTATTCTTCTTGTTTTATAGAATTATTTAGTTGCTCAAGTTGTATATAATCATAGGCTGTTTTAAGATTATTTAAATCATTTAAAATCTTTATCTCTAGATTGTTAATTTGTTTTTCATAATCAAGGGTAGCTTTATTAAAAGAAGCTAATGCATTAATATAGTTAACTGTATTTTCTTTATAGTATTTTTTTGTTATATCAAAATATATCTTTTTTGCCTCTTTATTTCTACTTTTAATGTATAAATCAATATTTTCTTTTTTGGCTATATCTAATATAGTTTCAAAATCAAATTCATATGGGGTTTTTAATACCATTGTAGATATATCTACAATTTTATCCGATTGAAGCATTTCTTGTATTTTAGTTGTTGTTTTTACTAAAGTATTTTTAGCACTTTGTAGCTTTATTTTAGCTCCTTGTAAATTGTATTTTAATTGTTTGTATTCTATATCACTTATATCTTTAGTTTCTTCAAATTGTTTTTTGAGCTGTTCGTAGGAATCTTTTGCCATGTTATAGTTTGCATTGTTGATATAATAATCATAACTTGCTGCTAAAACATCTTTTTCAATAAGTTTAATGGTTTTGTTGTTATTTAAAATAGTTAGTTGAACACTAGTTTCTTTATTATACGGTATATAATATGCTGTTATTTGCCCATTAAACGTATATCGACTGGTAATTTTAGCTTTTTTAAGAGCATCTTCATAATCTATTTTAGCTACTTTTAAATTTAAAGCATCAATTTCTAGATACTTATCATTTTCTATAGCAGTTCTATTTGCTTCTTTTATATTTATTTTTATAATATCATATCCTAATACGCCACTTGAAATAATTAATGCAATAATTACTAAAATAATAATTTTCTTTTTCATATTAGAATTCCCCTTTCATATACATACATGAAATTTTTTCTAAATTTAATATGCCGCTATTATATAAATATATTTTTTCATCGTATGTAATTAATGCTTTTTCATAGTTTTCTTTATATATTTGATATTCCTCTTTTTCCATATCTCCATTGTTGTAAAATTGTCTATTTTCCTTTTCTTTTAACTTGCAAATTTTTATATATATTTCATAATTATTTATCTCATCTTTTTGAATTGATAAACTTTCATATTGTTCTTTTATTTGTGTTTCCAAATTAGCTATATATTGTTCTTTTTTTAAATTTATTATTTGTAATGATAAATCTATTTTTAAACGCTCAATACTAGCTTCATACGATATATCATCTAAATTGTATCCTTCTATATAGTCTAGTTCTATATTGTTTTTTTCGATTTGTCTATCATATTCTTTTAAAACTATACAATTATTTTTTGCATAAGAGATATATTGTTCTTCTGCTAATATATCTTTTATAGATTCTTTAATTGAAAAATTATATTCGTTAAATATATAATTCTCACCTATTTTAACATCAAACTTTCTTAGCATATTTTCATAACTTCGTTTATTTGCTATATAATTTATATAGGCACTTTCTTTATAATATTTTGCATATCGTATCTCCATACTATCAATATAGCCTTTATTAAACATATCAATTTCTTCGTTATAGTTTTGTAACTGCTTTTGATATTTGTCATATGAATTATTTTTATTTTTTTCTAAGATATATAAATTATAAAAGTTGGCTCTAAATGAAATTTCAGTTTCTAATTTCATCTTTAAAACCCTTTCTTTTGCTTTTTGTATATCATAGTTAATTTGGAGTTTCCCTATAATTTTATTAATATATGCATAAACAATTGTATACATGCGTCTGCTTCTTATATGCATATTGACATATTTATTATAGTTTTCACTATAACTAGCAACTAATTGATTATAATCATTAATAGTTTCATCAATTAAACTATTATTAACATATTCTACATAACTTTCATCATAATTTAAGGCCTGTACGCTTAATGGCATTAATAAAATAAATATACTTAAAGCTATAATGATTCTTTTTTTAAACAAATACTTGCTCCCTTTTTACCGATTATATAAATTATATCATAAATACTTTTTCTTTTGATACTTATACCTGTCTTTACTTTAAAAAGAAGAGTGCTTAGGCACTCTTCAAATTATATATTTTTGTCTGTTACTAAACAATTTAATCTTCCCATATCCAATTATAATATAAAACTGTTAATGTTGCTGATAAAGAACCATCTTTTAGAGTCCATGTAATTCTTATATCAGGATTACCATCGATATATACTCCTATTAGATATCCATTTTCAAACTCATGAATAGCTGTGAAGCTTGTAGCTGTTTTTTATAAAAAAAGCGACCCTTAAAGGATCGCTTTTTAGTGATGTTTTATTTTATTCTACATTAAGTGTAAATGTATCACTTAATACTCCTGAACTAGCAATAGCTGAAATAATAGTAGAACCATCATTTGAAGCTGATGTTGCAATAGCTCCTGTACCTTGATCAATTGTTGCAATAGCAGAATTACTTGTAGTAAATATCAATGTTGCAGTTCCTGTTATATTAACTCCATATTGATCTTTTACAACTAATAGCGCTTTTGCATTCATCGCAAATCCATTTGCAACTGTTATTGCATCTTCTGTAAAGTGCATTGTAGTTGGTGTTGGAGCAGTTGCACTAGCTGTTATAGTTACTGTTGCTACAACGATTCCACTTTTCCACGCTTTAATTTGAGTATTTCCTGCTGCAGTTGCGTAAATAACTAGTGTATTTGTATCGATTGTAAATGCAGTTTCATTTGAATTAGTTATAGCATCTATTCCTGCAGGTTTTCCTCCGGCACCGGCTAATTGAACTACTTTGCCTGAACTTGTTTTTCCATTCATTACAAGTGTCTTATAGTATTCAGTGGCTCCTACTCCACCAGCATACATTGTAGGTACACTATCAAATGTATATGTAGTTATATCTTCAGAACCTACTACTTCAATAGTTGTTTGATAGGTTGATAACACAGTAGAAGTATTATCTAATACTGTTAATTTAACTGTTGCTGTACCTTGAGTGCTAGTAGCTGTAAATGTAAGTGCTGCACTACCTGTTCCTAAATATGATGGTGCTGAAATACCTAAGTAAGTTGATGAAGAACCAACTAGTTCCATTTGTATTTTATATGTAGTACCTGTTATATCAAAAGGATCTCCATATTGATCTTTAACTTCTATGTTATCTAATGTAACAACTTTTGTAGCTCCTACTTGGAAAGCTTCAGGTATATCAAATCCTGTTATTTGAGCAGGTTTTGCTTCTTCTACTATAGTAACTTGGAACATTCCCATATATTGACCATCGTATGTATAACTAATAGTTCCTGTACCAACGCTTCCTGCGATAAGTTGTATTACACCTCTTGTACTATCATATGTTACTGCTGCAGTAATTCCTGCAATAGTATAAGCCGCTTTACTATGATCATAATTTCCTAGCAATGCTACTGGATTATTATATTGATCCGTTGCACTTGCTATTAAATCAACTGTATCTCCTGCTTTTACTGCACCTGCAGCTCCTGCTATAGATAAGTTATCAATAGTTGATAAAGCATATACTGTAAATGTTTGTGATGGTGTAATTCCTTCTGTTGGAACTAATAATGTTATTGCACATTGTCCTGGATCATTAGCATTAAATACTAAGTTACCTTCACTATCAATAAATAAGGTAGTATGATCAATAATTGCATCATTTTGACTTACTGGTACAATTGCTCCACCTGGTTGAATATCTGCGTTTGTAAGTGTTATTTGATTACCATATTGATCTGTTGCAAATAATTGAATTTTATGTCCATTAGTGTGTTCAACTATAGTAGGTTGGTTATTAAATATAGTAACCGCACCAAATTGTAAGTTTTTAATAACTGGTGTTTCTAAAACATTTATTTGTTTAGTAGCTGATAATGTAGATGTATTATGCATTACAAATACCATCAATGTATCACCTGGTGAAATTTTCGAAACATCTGCTCCATTTACTTTAACAGTTGTACCAACAAGTGTATATGGTACTTGAAGCCCTTTTGTTACGTTTGTAATACTTATCGTTGCATTTGTTATATTCATCATTTGTCCATATTGATTAACAAAATTAACTTGTAAGTCTTGATCTGCTAATGGATAAATATTATCTGCATTAATATATACAGCGTCTACTCTTTCAAGTTCAATATTAAATGTTTTTTCGCTGTTTTCTACAAATACTGTATATTCTCCCATTGAAAAATTCCAACTTTGTGTGAATTTAAATGATTTTCTATTTTCTGCCCATTCAACATTAGTTGTAATTCCAACAAGACCTCTTTTTAATCGTACTATTACTCCCGCTGGTGCAGGTTTATTTAATAATACAGTAATTTCATTTCCATTAGATGGGAAAGCATCCATAACAGTTAATGTTTCTGGTAGCACTTCAACTGAAACGTTAATAACTCCGTATCCTGCAACTGTTCCTGTAGCACTTTGTGTTCCAATAAGATTTGAATTAATTGCTGACCATGTAACTGCAACAGTTCCTGTAGAACCATCAGAGTATGTAGCATTTAATGTAGCTGGCCATTCTGGTGTACCACCAAAAAGACAATTATATGTAGCTTCATTATCTAAAGCTGTTATAATTGTAAATCCTGCCTCAGTTGCCTTTGTTGATGTAACAACGCCTTCTTGAACTAAGAAATTAATTAATCTAACACCATCTTTTTTAGTTGCATTTAATGCTTCTACTAAAGCTGTGGCTAAATCATCATTAGTAATGTTTTGTGTTCCGTATAATGCTGTTAATCCTTTTTCTGCAGCAAATGTAAATACTTCGCTCCATGTAAAATCAACATTTTCTTCATATCCTAATGAAGTTAATAATACTTTATATATTTCTTGTGCTGTCATCACTTTATTTGGTTTGAAAGTTCCATCGGGATATCCTCGGAATCCAACCTCTGGATTTGCTTTTAAATAAGCCAACATATGTTGCCAATAACTTGATGCATCAGAAGCGTCACTAAAAGTTGCACTTCCTGAAAACGCATCAGCCTCTGTTTCTAATCCCATAAGTCTTAATAATATTCTTGCACCTTGAGATCTGTTTGTGCTTTTTGCAAGGTATACTTCTGTAACACCTTCTGCACTATCACCTTTTAATACTCCTAGAACCCTAACAGTATCTGCTTGTGATGATACATCCGCACTTACTGGTACCATAACCATTGCTAAAAGCAATGAAACTACCATAAGTGAAGAAAGAATTTTTTTAACTGATTTCATTTTGTTTTATCCTCCTTTTAAATGTTTTTCTTTAGTAAAAATCTTATATGCATTATACCATATTGAACCTTTTAAATACAATGAAATAGCTATAATTACTAGTTACATATTTATTAAACGAAAAATTTTTTTAAAAGTTTCCAAAATAATATTTTTTTTATGTTGAACATTTGTTTGTGGAAAAGTACCAAAATATGGTGAAAACCCCCTAAAAGCCTTTTATTAAGCCCTTTTCAGCCTTTTTTTAATTATTTTTTTCCACAGTTATTCACTATGGGGTGTGCATAAATAAAACAGCCAAAAAGCCCTATTTATCGGGCTTTTTTCATCTTTTTTAAAATTTCACTTTTGTTTTTTTTATTTTCTGTGGATATCTTTTTAAATTATAGTTGCTTGTTTTGAATAATTGTGGATTATTATGTATTTTTGTTGATAACTTAGAATTTCAGGCTTATATCAAAGGCTTTTATTGAATGGGTTATAGCCCCAGAAGACACTATATCAACGCCTTTTATAGCCTTTTGTTTGATATTATCTAAAGTAATGTTTCCTGATATTTCAACTAGTGCTTGTTTATTAATGATTGCTATAGCTTTTTCTATTTTAACATTATCCATATTATCAAGCATTATAATATCAGCTTTAGCTTCTAGTGCTTTTTTAACTTGTTGAAGGCTTTCGACTTCAACTTCTATAGTCATAGTGTGTGGTATTTTTTTTCTAACTTTTTCTACCGCTTCAATTATTCCTCCTGCCGCTTTAATGTGATTATCTTTTAACATAACTGCATCAGAAAGAGAAAATCTATGGTTATATCCTCCTCCTACTGTTACCGCATATTTTTCAAGTACACGTAAATTAGGAGTTGTCTTTCTAGTATCTACTAACCGTATTTTATCATCATCAAGTGCATCAACAAGAGTTTTTGTTTTTGTAGCTATTCCACACATTCTTTGTAGTAAATTTAAAGCGATTCTTTCACCTTTTAATATACTTACACTTTTACCTTTTATGGTTGCAATTATATCTCTATTTTTTATGCTATCACCATCATTAAAATTAAACTCTATTTTAATATCACTTTCTAAAAGTTCAAATACTCTTTTAAAAACTTGGCTTCCTGCTAAAATTCCATTTTCTTTAGCAATTAATTTACCACTACTTATTTCGCTTCCATTAAATAAACTATCTGTAGAAATATCTCCATATGGCATATCTTCTTTAAATGCATTTAAAATTATAGGATCAATCATTAAATTCGAAAGTATCATTGTCAATATCCTTTCTCTTATTATTTATATGTATTTTCCACTTATCATCCGCTTTATTAAAATCAGTTCTAAAATGAGCCCCTCTGCTTTCTTTTCGTTCTCGTGCTGACGAAACTACAATTTTTGCAATTGTGGCCATATTAATTGTTTGTATTTGTGCCATCGATGTAAATTTATATTTATCCAACAATTCTATTGTTTCATCAATCACTTTTTTTGCTTGTAATAAACCTTCTTCATTACGTATAATGCCCACTTTAGAATTCATTGTTCTTTTTAACGTTTTTTCTATTTCAGATACTGGTTTTGAATAAGATTCTCCATCTTCTTTTATATCATATTCTTTTTTATCTATTTTTTCTTTTAGATGATTCATACTAATATCGTTAGCAATTCGCTTGCCAAAGACCAATCCTTCTAATAGAGAATTACTTGCAAGTCGATTTGCTCCGTGAATACCAGTACAGGCAACTTCACCACATGCATAGAAATTCTTTATTTCTGTTTTTCCTATAAAATCTGTTTTAATGCCTCCCATACAATAATGTTCTGCGGGAGCTACTGGAATATAATCTTTTGATATATCAATATTATATTTTAAACATGTATTAAAAATATTTTGAAAACGATCTTTTAAATAGTCCCTGTCTTTAAAGGTTATATCTAAATATACACAATCAGATTGTGTTCTTTCCATTTCTCTAAATATAGAACGCGCTACTACATCTCTTGGTGCTAATTCTAACAGCTCATGATAATTTTGCATAAAGCGTTCGCCAAAACAATTTCTTAATATTGCGCCCTCTCCTCTTACTGATTCAGAAATTAAAAAGCTTTTGTCATCTTTATAGAATAATACTGTAGGATGAAATTGTACAAATTCCATGTCACTTAAAGTAGCGCCTGCTCTATAAGCCATAGCCATACCATCTCCTGTTGCAATAATTGGATTTGAAGTTGTTTCATATAATTGTCCAAACCCACCAGAGGCACATACTACATATTTACTTCTAAATAACTTTTTCTTGCCTGTTTTTTGGTCTAATACAATTGTTGCTTTACACGTAGTGTCTTCTGTTATTATATCTATAGCATACATTTTTTCTAATAGTTTAATATTTTTGTGTTTTTTAGAATTAGCAATTAATGTGTCGCAAACTTCTTTTCCCGTAAAATCTTTAGCATGAATAATACGTCTTTGGCTGTGTGCTGCTTCTCTTGTTAAATCAAGAGCACCATTAGACATGTCAAATTTCACTCCTAAATCACACAAATTTTTTATATTATCTTTCGCCTCATTAACTAGCAACCAAACCATATCACCATCAGATAATCCAGCACCTGCATAAAGTGTGTCTTTAAGATGGAATTTTGGAGAATCACCTTCTCCTAGAGAAACTGCTATTCCTCCTTGAGCTAATGCCGAATTACTAATATCTATTTCTTCTTTTGCCAAAATAGTAATATCAATATTTTCACTTATATTTAAAGCAGTATATGTACCTGCAATACCACTTCCTATAATTAAAACATCAGTATCAATAGTTTCAATATCTTTCTCAACACCTACAAGGTATCTTTTCATCTTATACTACCTCTAGCATTCTTTCTAAACTACCTCTAGCTTTATCCATAATATTTTTATCTAATTCAATAATATATTGGTCATGTTTTAAAGTTTCTAATATTTTTTCTAAAGTTATTTTTTTCATGTTATAACATAGAAGTCCACTACTTGCTAAATATACTTTCTTATTTGGATTTAAAATATTAATTCTATCAATAATGCCTTTTTCTGTTGCAATAATAAACTCTTCATTGTCACTATTTAAAACAAAATCAATTATGGCTTTTGTACTTCCTATAAAATCTGCACTTTCTAGCGTTTCCATTTGACATTCAGGATGCATAACTACTAAAGCCTTTGGATGAAGTTTTTTTGCTTTTAACACATCTTCTTTTTTAAGATCATGGTGTACATTACAATAACCGTTCCATAAAATAATTTCTTTTTCAGGTACAAATTTAGCTACATATGCCCCTAAATTTTGATCGGGGACAAATATTATTTGTTTTGCATCTAAACTTTTTACTATATCTATAGCATTTGATGATGTACAGCAAATATCACTAACTGCCTTAACCTCTGCCGTTGAATTAATATAGCATACTACTTTAGCTTTAGGATATTTCTTTTTAAACTCAACTAAGTCAGTTGCCTTCGCCATATTTGCCATAGGACACCCTGCCTTTATTTCAGGTATGAGCACAGTTTTTTCAGGAGATAATATTTTAGCACTTTCTGCCATAAAATGAACTCCACAAAAAACAATTAAATTAGCACTGTCTTTTGCACAAAATTTACTTAATTGAAGAGAATCTCCTACTAAATCTGCTATTTCTTGCACTTGTCTAGTTTGATATGTATGGGCAACTATTACAGCCTTTTTTTCTTTTTTTAGTTTCAATATTTGTTCTTGTAGTTTTTTAATATTATTCATAAATCCACCTTTTATGGTTATTAATTTGTATTTTAATACTTAACTTTATGAATGTAAAGAAAAAGGAAAGCTTTTAGCTTTCCTCTTTTTTATCGTTTTCACCGTTTTTACTTTCGACTATCTCATCAAATTCTTCTTCATTAATAATTTTAGCCAATGATACCACTCTATTATCTTCTTCAATTCGCATTAATGTAACACCCTGTGTTGCTCTTCCTAATATGCTTATTTCATTGGTCCCCATTCTAATAATAATGCCTTTTATGGAGATTAACATAATATCATCTTCTTCTGTTACTATTTTTGTTCCTATCATATTTCCGGTTCTATCTGTTACTCTATAGGTTAAAACTCCTTTTCCTCCCCTTTTTTGAACTGGATATTCATCTATAAAGGTTCTTTTTCCAAATCCATTTTCTGTAACTGCTAACATAGTA
>Ga0256913_10001192_pt1 | contig 13426 bp, 3 predicted proteins | sample Axial_MatmetaG_FD_185970 | JGI IMG/M metagenome (GOLD analysis project Ga0256913, IMG submission 185970) | Deep-sea worm associated microbial mat communities from Axial Seamount, Juan de Fuca Ridge, Pacific Ocean - Axial_Mat | ecosystem: Environmental > Aquatic > Marine > Oceanic > Microbial...
ATTTATGTAGGTTCAGGAACTTTTAATAATAAATCCATTGATATATCAGGTTCAGAGGTAACTATTAGATTAACAACTGATGGTTCTATTACTAAATCAGGATTAACTATTAATTTAGAGGGATTAGGTTGTCAAGAAGAGCCTACCATTAGTCTTGGCAACCCTATAGAGATTACAGAGGGAGATAGTGGGGATAAAGAGCTTATTTGTATGGTCAATCTTGATAATCCTGCACCAGATGATGGTGTAACCGTTCAAGTAGAACCACACAATATTACAGCAAATGAGGGAGAGGACTATTCAAGAGTTGATAGCATGGTTCATTTTTCAAAAGGAGAGAGTCAAAAAGAGATAGTTTATAAAATACATGGAGATACTAAAATAGAAGATAATGAGACTTTTAGTATAGAGCTTCTATCTCCTCAAAATGCTAAATTAGATGAAAATCATACCACAACCATAGCCACTATTATTAATGATGATACTAATAATCCTATTGGATGCTTGATGAGTGCCTTTATGTTTCAAAATAAACCGACAGATATTAATGCTTTAAATTTAGCCAATGGAGAGATGGTATCTGTACAAGCTGATATATCTCTTGATAATATTAATGCAGTTGGATTTAATAAAAAAGATGGATACTTTTGGGGATATAACTATACAAAACGAAACGGTACAGTAACGAGAATTGGTATGAGTTCAGATGGTAAATGGATTGCAGAAGATTTTAAAGTAGATGGACTTAATGGTTTTAAATCCTATGTAGGAGATATAGATAATAATGCACATTTATATCTAAAAGGGAGTGGAAGTAGTAGAAGAGTAGTTGTAATAGATTTAGACCCAAACTCATCTAATTATTTAAAAAAGATTAGAGATTTTAATTTGGACTTTAATTTAGGTACAGCCGATTGGGGATTTAATACAAGAGATAATCTATTATATGCTGTTAATAATGGAAGTAGAAATAAATACCTATATAAAATTGACCCATTAACTGGACATAAACTCTCAAAAGAGAATACCCTCTTAACAGGACATAGAGGTTTTGGAGCTAGTTTCTTTGATGCAAATGGATTTTATTATGTTTATGATAATGGAAGTGGAAATATATATAGAATTGATGTTGCAAACTCTGCTAAGGCTGTACTCTTTGCAACAGGTGAGAGTGTTAGCTTAAATGATGGTGCTATGTGTACAGATGCTCAGTTTAAATTCGATTTTGGAGACCTACCTGATATTTACCCTACAACTTTAGAGGGTAATGGAGCTAGACACTCTTTGCCTACTTATGGAGAGCCTACTGTATATATGGGCAGTGGTGTAAGCCATGAAAATAATGGAAAACCCTCAGTTGGGGCAAATTTGGATGATAAAGATGATGGTGTAAAGTTAGATGGAAGCTTATTTCAAGATAAAACAGTTAATGCAGGAAGTACTTTTACATTAAAAATCACGACACATGGAGTTGGATTTTTGAGTGCGTGGATTGATTGGAATGGAGATGGGGATTTTAATGATGATAGTGAAAAGGTGGCTACTAATATAGATGGCAGTGCTGGATTGATTAATCTATCTATTACTGCTCCTAGTAGTGCAGTAGATAGAGTAACTTATGCTAGATTTAGATATAGCTATCAGAGAGATTTAGAACCTACAGGAAATGCAATAGATGGAGAGGTTGAAGATTACAGAGTTAATATTCATGGAAATTTAGAACCATTTATTTGTACTCAGAGACTATTTTTATCCAATAGAACAGAATTAGGAACAGGTACAGGGGATAGTGGTGCAACTTGGTTACATAGTTTTTATGCAATGACACCTATATATACGCCTATAGGTAATGGATTTGCAAGTGGTGATGGTGGATATAATGCTATTGGATATAATGTAAAAGATAATTTTATATATGCTCTTTATGGAAATGAGTTACTCAAAATTGATAAAAATGCACATATTAAAAATTTAGGCGTGGTTAATGGATTACCTGAGGGTCAACTATATGCTGGAGAGTTTGATAGAGATGGATATTATTATGTAAGTGGAAATGGTAGCAATGATAATAAGATGTATAAGATTGATATTGCACAAAAAAGAGTAATTAGTACTATTACACTATCATCTTCTATTCGATTTTGGGATATGGCAATAGATACCTCCAATCAATATTTTTATGCAATGAGTATTAAAGATGGTGATGAGGGGAGTGATTTTAAAAATGATAAGTTTATCAAAATCAATAAAAATAGTGGAGATATAACTGTAATAGGAGATAATTTTAGAGATATAGACTCATATATTAGTTTAATATTTACAGATAATAGTGGCAAAGTAATAGCTCTTGCTAATAATGGTGGAATGTATGAACTAAACCCAACAATAGGTGTTGCTTATTGGATAAATGGCTCACCAGAGTTGAGTTATTATAATGATGGGACTAGCTGTCCTGATGCAACATTTATATTACCTCCTCATTTACCAAGATTATCTATAGGTGATGTAACTAAGGCTGAGGGAGATAATGGAGAGAGTAGTTTTGAGTTCAAAATATCTATTGATGCTGATTTACCTATGATGCCTATGGGGATGCCTGTAATGTTCTTTTATAAAGTTATAGATGGAAATGGGGATGAGGTGACACCTCCTCATGGGATAGCAACTCAGAGTGACCACGATTTTAAAGGTGGTAATGGTATTGGTATTAATATGAATATATTTTCAGATAATAGAGAGGCTACTATTAGTGTACCTGTATATGGTGATGAGAATATTGAAAAAGATGAAGAGTTTTTTGTAGATATATATTTTCCTGAGTTTTTCCCATCTAATTTCTGTATGTTGGGTAAGAGTAGGGGAGTTGGAACTATTCTAAATGATGATATGAAATTTAAAATCATTAGAAGCAATGCAAATATAGGTGATGAGTTAATATATACTCAAATAGCAGGTAGAGATTTTGACTACTCTGTGGTATCAGATAGTGTAATAGAGAATATTACTATAAAAGTTGAATTGATTAATAATAGTAGTAAAGATGTGATATATAGAGGTTATAAATATATACAGAGTGGAAAAAGAGTTGATGTAAAAATAGATAATGATTTAAAAATATTAAAAGCTACAAAAGATGCTAGTTTTAAAGTATCATTCTTAAGAGATGAGAATGGAACAATATATCATGGAAATTATGCGAATGAGGCAAGTTATAATGAGGTTTATAATAGAGCTGGATATAGTGAGATTTCACAAGATGCAAGTACTCACTTTGCTATTAGACCAGCAGGTTATAATATAGAGATAAAAGATATAGATGAGAATAATCAGACAATACTATATCGAAATAGTAGTTATAGTGGAACTTTACCACTTAATTTAGCTTCAGGGTATGAGTATAAAATAGAGGCAAAAGCCATAGCATATGATACAAATCACTCTACAACAGTAGGTTACACAACAAAGAGTGGTGATATAAATACGACTTTGATATTTAATGATAAATCAACTTGTGTAGATAAGAGTAATATAAATATAGATAACTATATATTTAATAATGGCTCTATGCAAAATATAATATCTCATAATAATGTAGGAGAGTATCTATTAAAATTAGAAGATAGTATATGGAGTAAATCAGATAGACAAAGAGGTGGTTGTATAGCAAATAGTACTCAAATATCTAATAGTGGAGATGAAAAATCAGGCTGTAATATTTCAACAGATGGTTTAACAAACTATCATGCAATAGCAATGAAATTTTATCCTTATTCATTTAATCTAAATAGTGCAAAAATAGTAAATATTCCAAATAGTAACAGAAATTTTATCTATATGAGTGATTTAAATCAAAGTTTAAATATGGCATTGGATGTACAAACAGATATTATAGCTGAAGGTAAAAATCATACAAAACTAACCAACTTCACAAAAAACTGTGTAGCAAATGATATTACACTATCATTAAATTATACTATTACTACGGATAGTATCCAAAATCAATCAACATATAATAAAATTACTACAACCAAAGGTTCTGAAATCTTCTTTAAAAATGTAATAGCTTATAATGGAGCAACACCAAATATTAATAATGTACAAAAAACTCATTTGGATAATAATATTACAATAACAGCTGATAAATTTTTGGATGATAATGAGGGTAATAGTAGTATAGAAATATTATATAATCTAACCAAAAATCTAAGTGAACCAACTAATCCAGTCCAACTAAAATTTAATCAATTAGAGGTAAATAGCACAGTAGCAGTAGCTAAAATAAGAAATATAACTAAAAGAGCTACAGGTATAGGATATATAAATAGTGTGAAAAATTTATACTTTTCTAGTGTAGTACCAGATAGAGAAAACTATGGTGATGAGTATGACCGTTATTGTAAAACTCCAATTAGTGTATTAATCTTCTGTAACTATGAGAAAAAATGGTGTAATAAGATGATAGATAATAATGGACTCAATAATCAGAAAACTAAAATAGGATGGTACTCCTCTATTCTACATGATAGTAATATAGATGGGAAAGTAATTGGATTTAGAGCCAATAATCCTTTATGTAATGTATCACCAAAAGCAGATAAACTAGCAAACTTTAATAAAAATGGACTAGGAAAAATTCTAAAATTAGATACAGGATATAGTGGTAATAGTTTCCCTGCCAAAGTTGAAGTAGATATGGATTTAACTCCTTGGCTAAAATATCACCGTGACCCTAATAGAAATGGTGTTCCATTTTGGAAGATTACTTTTAGAGATAGAAATGCCACTTGGTCAGGCATAGGAGACTCTGGAAGACAGATTGATATAAAAACAACAACAAGACCTGCCAAAAAAATATCATGGTAACAGTTTCAAACTTAATTAAATATTAAATTATTTATTAAGTTTGCTTATTCATTTAATCTTTATCTAAACCGAACTGCTCTATAATAATATAAAAAATATTTTATATAAAAGGAGTAAAAAATGTTTTTAATAAGGAGTTTATTGCTTATATCTCTATTTTTTACTGTACTTCTTGCGAAAGGTGAAGTCTCAAAAATATTTGCACATAAAGAGAAAGCCTCAACCCTAACCTATACCTCTTATGATGAAAAGGAATATCAATGGGGAAATGGTAATAATCTTATTATTGATGGATTTGAATATAATGGACATAAATATAATTATGTAAGTGATTCTCCTATTGTCAAAGTTAGAAGGGTTAATCATAGTAACTCTTCAGGTAATCCTTGTGACCTTTTTGCTGAAAAAAATGATGGGGAATACTATTTAGCACCTACCTTTCCAGATAGTAATGGTAGTTGTGATATGGCAAAAGTTATGGCAGGACGAGTTATTAATGTGGGAGCTTTAGACCTATTTAGAAATGTAGGCACTACTGGTAAAAATATAGAAAGAGTTGATTTTATCTCCCCAAATGGAATTATTGCTCCACTTAATGATAGTGACCTAGAGAGTGCAGGTCATGTTGTAACCGAAAAGAGTGGAAATAACTATCTTCAAATCTCTGCTATATTATCAATAGATAAAGATAATAATCCTACATCTTATGGTTCATTGGTTAAGATATATAAAAATAGCGATAGCCAATCAAATATAAGATATGGAATTACTACTATACATTTACCAGATGATATAAATATATCTAGTCAGAATTTAGGATTTTATATTGATAATAAAAAGGCTACAAAAATGCAAGGAAAGCCTAAATATTGGTTAAGTAGTAATGAACCTTTGGGTATGGCATTTATTACTCTTAAAGATTTAGGAATTAATGCAGGTCAAAAATATTATGGATTTTCATACTTTGGTAGAGATGTAACAACTACAAATAGTACACTAACTGATGTGAGTACCTATCCCCAAAATACAGGTGGAGATACAGCAGACCCTTATGGTGGGGTTGCCTCTTATTTTGTAGATAAGGAGTTAGGATATGGAACTTGTTATGGAATGATAGATAATGGTACAAGTCTCTATGAGATGGACTTATCATCTAATAATCTCTTTAATGAGAGAAAGATTAGTACAAAATTTGTAGGAGAAGGAACAGCCTATAGGGCTACTAATAATAGATTATATGTTTTTCAGACTTATAAAGATGACTCTATTAATGCACACGGAAATTTCTCTAGCCTTTATAGTATAGATTTAAATAGTAATTCAACACCTATTGTTCCATATAAAGAGCAAGATAATATTGTCTCAGATGAGGTGGAGGGTGCAGAATTTTACTATAATTTAGCTACAAAAAAAGAGATTTTATATATTATTACATCAAAAAAAGAGGTTAAAAATACCTACTCTCTTCATGCCTTTTATGCTAATAACTGGTCACAAGAGCTATCGGGATATCCAAAAATTATTAATAATTATAGATTAGATAGTTTAGCCATAGACCCAGATACAGGAGAGGGTTATGGTATTGATGATGCAGGAAAGACAACTGCCCCAAAAGTTTATAAACTTAATCTTTTAACAGGGGTAGCTACATTTCTATTTGAAGCTAGAGATAAATTTGATGCAGAGGGGTTGGCTTTTGCAATTGATGGTAAATTGTATGCAGAAGATGAGGGTGGATATAGTGGACTGTCTCGTAAGATTTATAGAGTTGATTTAGAGCAGAAAAAATTTATTAAGGTTCGTAATCTATCTGGTACAAAAGATATTGAGGGATTATCATGTAATGGAGTCCACCATGCACCTATGGCTATATCCATTTCAGATATAAGAGAAAAAGAGGGAGATAGTGGATTTACAGATTTTAATTTTACTATTTCCTTAAATCAACCCGCACCGAAAGGTGGAATTACTTTCAATTATAAAACAAAAGATGCAACAGCAGGAGATGATGATTTTAGTGATAATAATGATACATTAGATATTGGAACAGATGAGAATAGTAGTAGTAATGATACAACAAATGGAGATACAAATAGCTGGTGGGATAGAGTGAAAAGTTGGATGGGAGATAATTTTTCAAAAAAAAGTAATCCTAGTTATATTGAAAAATATTCAAATAAGAATAACTCTTTTCAAAAAGATAGTGATAGAGATAATCAGCAGAGTAATAGTAATGAAAATGAAAATAGTAATAATGATACAGATACAAATAGTGCAGATTATAAAAAAATAGAAGGTAAATTAACTATAAAAGAGGGAGATACAAATGCAACTATTCATGTTCAGGTTATTGGAGATGATGAGATTGAAGATGATGAGACATTTCTTGTTGTAGTTATGCCTCCATCAGAATTTGACTCTTTTATTCCGATTGGAACAGGTACTATTATAAATGATGATGAGAATATATCTAAAAAGTTATTAGCCGATTATCATTTTGATGAGTGTATTTGGAATGGAACATCAGGAGAGGTAAAAGATAGTAGTGGAAATGGTTTTAATGCAACTGCAATGTTTAAAGAGGGGGGAGAGTTAGCAACTATTAAATATAAAGAGAAGATAATTAATAGAAGTGGTAAATTTACAATGAGTAAAAAGAATTTCATTGAGGTTGATAATCTTAATGATTTTAATAAAACTCAATTCTCCACCTTAATGTGGATTAAAGTTCATGAAAATGTAGATGGTTGGCAAACTCTACTCTATAAAGGTACAAATAATGACTCTACAAATGGCTTATTTAGAATAAGATATAACTATAACCATGGAGATGATAAATTAGAACTGGATACAACACTCTTAGATGGTTCAGAGAAAAGCTTTTATAAATATAATATTGGTCTAAGTGATATGGCTTGGCATCATTTAGTAGTTACATATAGTAATAGAGAGTATAAAATCTATTTAGATAAAAATTTAGTAGCTACAAAAAAATATACACAAGATTTAATAGAGCCAAATAGTAAACTCTATATTGGTGGAAAAGATTATATATCAAATATGTATATTGATGAGGTAAAACTTTTTAATAGCAGTTTAAAAGCCAATCAGATAGAGGATATTTTTAATAATGAAAGTAATGGAAAGAATTGGGATGCAACAGATAGAGAAGAGGTTTTATGCTCTGATAATATGAACCCTTTTGTTTGTAATGGAACTATATATATATCAGATAGAACAAAATCAGGAACAGGTGAAGATAGTGGAAAAACATGGCTTCATAGTCTCGACCAAAATAGTACGCCTTATAAATTAGATTATATAGGAGATGGATATAGTAGTGATGATGGAGGATATAACGCTATAGCATATAATGTAAAAGACAATTTTATCTATGCTTTATATAAAACACATCTCCTCAAAATAGATAGAGACTCAAAAATTTTAGATTTGGGAGCAGTACAAGGGTTATCAACTCAACTATATGCTGGAGGATTTGATAGAGATGGATACTACTATGTCAGTGGAGATGGAAGTGCAGATTATAAGATGTATAAGATTGATATTTCTAAACGAAAAGTTATAGAAATATTAAATTTAAAATATAATATAGAAGGGGGAAATGAAGCTGTTAAATTTTGGGATATGAGCCTTGATAAGAGTGGAGAATACTTTTATGCTATGCTATTAGATAATAGTAATGAAGAAGATATAAATGATAAATTTATAAAAATCAATAAAAATAGTGGAGTTATGACTCTTATAAAAGATAAACCAGCAGGATTATCATCTGCTATTGATTTATTATTTTCAGATAAAGATGGTGATGTTTTTGTTATGGAACATAATAATGGATTTTATAAAATAGATGGTGATAATGGAGATTTATATAAATTATCATCAACAGATGAGTTAACATTTTATAATGATGGAGCTAACTGTATAGATGGAAATATCAGTGAACCCTCTACTATAAGTATTGATAGCAGTGTAGTAGATTTTGAGGGGGATAGTGGCTTTAAAATATTTACCTTTAATATATCATTTTCTAAACCAGCCCCAATTGATGCTGGTTTTTGGGTTAAATATAGTGATGGTATAGATGCCACTCCTCCAAAAGGGATAGCCTATCATAATAAATCTGATAATAATGATTTTGCAGGAGAGAATAGATTTATAGAAATTCCTGAAGGAACTACTCATTATGAACTCAATGTAACTATATATGGAGATATAGAGATAGAGCCTGATGAGGAGTTCTATATTGATATTTATGATAGCAAAAATCTTGCAATTAAAAATGGTAGAGGAGTTGGAACTATTTTAAATGATGATAATGTCCGTTTTAATATAGAACGAGTAGGAAGTGATACTATAGAGTCAACAAATATAGACCAACAGAGAGAAAAAGAGTCTCTATATACACAAATAGCAGGTAAAGATTTTGACTACTCTATAGTAATATATGATAAAAATAGTTCCAATTTTAAAGAGTATCCAATGGGTGATATTACACTAAAAATTGAACTTATAGATAATAATAGTTCAACTCAAAATAGCATTCTATATAGCTATTATAAATATTTGGATAAAAATAGTAGTAGATTTAATATTATCAATAGTCATGACCTAAAGGTTAGAGCAACTAGAGATGCTATATTTAAAATATCATATTTAGAGAGTAATAACACTCTAATAAGAGGAGATTATAGCAATGGAGAAGCTTTTGAGAATAATAGCTCTGTAAAAATAACATATTCTAGGGATAATTTTGCAATACGACCACTTAGCTATATTATAAAACTAAAAGATAGCAATTCAACATTTAATACTATTTATGCTACAAATAGTAACACTCAAAATAGTATAAACTTAGCATCAGGATATAGATATAAAGTAGTAGCAGATGCTATAAAATATGGAGATGAAAATACTACAGCCTTATATTACTTCACATCTGCCAAAGAGATAAATGCTACATTGATATTTAAAAATATTGATAATAAATTAAAATGTAAAGATGAGAGTAATATTGAACTAAGTAGTAATGGAAAATTTAACTATAAATTTAGTTATGGAGAGTTGCAAAATGCTCAACTCTCACATAATAATGTAGGTATATACTCATTTAATTTAGAAGATATAAATTGGACATATATAGATAAGTTTAACTCTAATCAAATTGGGTGTGTTTTGGGAAGTAGTTCAAATAATCCAAATGATGACCCAGAGGAAAAAGGTAGAATAGGGTGTAATTTTAGCTCCAATAATAGTGAGGAGATTAAAGATATAGAAATTGCTTTCCAACCATATCAATTTAATCTATGTAATACAACCATTTCAAACAGACCAAATAACGGAAAAGATTATATATATATGGGAGATTTAGGTAGTAGTTTAGATATGGGATTGGATATATCTAGTGATATAGTAGCAGAGGGAAAAGATGGTATAAAATTGACTAATTTTACAAAAAGTTGTATGGCTAAGGATGTAAATATCAATTTAAACTACACTATTACAACCCAAACATTAAAAAATGCTTCAACCTATAATAAATTAATAACAACTAATGGTACAGAGGTTCAATTTAAAAGAGTAGTAAGTTATAATAGTAATAGTTTTGATATAAACCAGACAGCTAAAACACATTTAGATAATAATATTACTATAACTGCTGATAATTTTTTAGACTCTAATAATGGAAAGTGTAGTATAAATATTTTATATAATTTGAATAAACATCTGAGCCAAACTATAAACCCAATTAAAATATCTTTTGATGAGTTGAATGCTTCATCAAGTAAATCTATAGCTAAAGTAGAAAATAGAGATAAGATACCACAAAAGCGTCAAGGAAGTGGAGTATTAAATAGTGTTAAAACATTTTATTATTCAGCCGTAATTCCAGATAAAGAGAGCTATCCTGATAGTTTTACATCTTCTGCTTCAACTCCTGTTGGGGTATATATATATTGCAATTATAATAGAACTCTATGTAATGATATGATAGGAGATAATGGGCTAAACAGCTCAAAAACACAAATGGGTTGGTATTTGGCATATCTACATAATAGTATTACGGATGGAACTATAAATCCAATACAAAGTGATATTATATCTACTCACAATACAAAATTAAATATGGCATCTATTACTCCAAATTCTATGCCAAATTTTAATACAGGTCATAAGGGAAGGATTGACTCTTTACAGACTAACTATATAGGAGGCTCTTCTTTAACAAATCCTATAGAGGTTGAAATAGATATAAATCCATCTCCATGGCTTTTATATTATTCAAATCCACATAGAGATGGAAACCCTTCTTGGCATATTAAATTTAGAGGTGATACGGATATTGGTATGACAGGAATAGGCAAAACAGGTAAGGTTATAGAGATGAAAGCAAATAACAAAACTACAAATAAAATGGATTGGTAATAAATATGATAATAAAAAGATTTAAAAAAGGTATAGCAATGATAGAGCTTATCTTTGCTATAGTAATTATAGGAATAGTATTACTCTCAACTCCTATGTTAATTCAACAATCTATAAATAGTGGTTATGTAGCACTTCAACAAGAGGCAATTGCAGCCATCTCTTCTCATACAGAGATACTTTTAAGTAAACATTGGGATGAAGAGGATGCTAATAATACTACAGGAGTTGCTCCTATTATACAGCTACAAAATCCTCAACCCAATTCACCTTTTCAATTAAGTGGTATAATAGATGTTAATCTATCTAGCAGAACTTCAGCAGTTGGAGAAAATAATCTGACAGCTTCTTTGATAGGTGTTGATTTTAATGAAACTTCACCTGACCTTTTTGATGATATTGATGATTATAATAACCGTGATTTGAACCTTACGATATTTAATGGTGAAGCAACAACAGCCTCAATAGGAGAGTATGTTGACCAAGATATTATTATTCATACAGATATTACATTTGCTGATGATAGACCATTAGTAGCTGGTGCATTAAGTGGAACGACTATCAATGCAGGAAATAATATATTTACAACACCTGATTTAGGATTATCAGGAGGTGTTCCAATAGATAGTAATATCAAATTTGTTAAAGTAAAATTGACTAGTGCAAATACAGATATACCTGAACTAAATAAAAGTATTACATTAAATGCTTTCTCTTGTAATTTAGGAACATATACTCTAGGGGATAACAAATGAGAATAAAAAAAGCATTTTCACTTATAGAAGTAGTATTTGTACTTATAATATTAGGTATAGTGGCATCAATAGCATCACAAATCATTGTTCAAGTTTATGAAAACTATATCATTCAACGAGCTATATATAAAGTAAGTACCAAAACTGAACTAGTAGCTAATCAGATTGTTAATCGTCTTACTTATAGAATTCAAGGAACAACTATATCAAAAAATCATATCCAAATAAGAAATGGTCAACCATTACAGTGGCTTCCTATCCAAGATGTTCCTACAGGAGGAACAACATATACTTCAATTGAATGGATAGGATATGATAATGATAGCTTCTCATCTTCTGTTAATCCTAATTGGAGTGGTGTTGCCAATTATGAGACGGCTACTGTAAATAAATTTGAAACAGTTGATTCAAATTTAAGTACTGTGGCTACTATTATGTCAAATCTATCTGGTGGAAAGGTAAATCTATCTAAAAATGCTCCAGCTGGTGTACTCTTTATACAGAATGACAACTATTATAATGGAAGTAATGAGTATAACCCAATATGTATGGGTATGATTCCTGAACTAGCAAGTAGTACAACAGATTGTATTTTTCCTGTTACAATGAGTGGAGATAATGATTTTAATTTTACAACAACACCAGCACATCCTGCAATAGTTCCTAAAATTATTACAGAGAGATATAAACTAGCATGGAGTGCTTATGCTATTGCACCAGAAGACCCTGATGGTGATGGTCGTTTTGATTTGGTTTTATTTTCAAATTATCAACCATGGAATGGAGATAGCTATCTTGATGCTAATGTAACACGACATATTTTAATGAAAAATGTATCTGTATTTAAGTTTTCTGAAAATGGTGGTGTAATTAGATTTAAATTATGTGCAACAGAACCAATAGGTACAGATAATAATATCAGTACATGTAAAGAGAAAGTGGTAATCAAATGATAAATATTAATCATAAAAAAGGATTTTCTATAATAACAGCTATCTTTGTTATATTTATTATGGCATCATTGAGTGCGTTAATTATGGGTATAAGTAGTAAAACTACCAAATCTACAACACAACAGTATCAAAAAGAACAAGCATCACTATTGGCAAGGTCATATACTGAACTCGCAATGTTATATGTCATAAACTATGATAGAACAGCTAATAATAACTGTCTTCAAAATATCAATGCAACTTTTGGAGACCCTAATAATTTATATACAGTTAAAACTACTATCAAATATATAGGAAATAGTGTTTTGTTACCAAATTGTGCAACAAATATGACACCAACATGGAGTGTAAACAATCCTACAGGTTTTGATTCTGCTATATCTATGATTATTGATGTATATATAAACTACA
>Ga0256913_10001193_pt1 | contig 13424 bp, 13 predicted proteins | sample Axial_MatmetaG_FD_185970 | JGI IMG/M metagenome (GOLD analysis project Ga0256913, IMG submission 185970) | Deep-sea worm associated microbial mat communities from Axial Seamount, Juan de Fuca Ridge, Pacific Ocean - Axial_Mat | ecosystem: Environmental > Aquatic > Marine > Oceanic > Microbial...
ATTAATATCAACATCGGCATTTTTATACATTAAAGGTGCTGCACCAAAAATTTCAAATAAATAATCTTCATATAAAAATCTATTATAAACATCTTTTGCTGTTAATTTTTCTTTTTCTTTTTTAAATAAAAGAAAATCTGCTGGGGCTTCACCCGTTTTAGGATCTACTTTATAATCTAATGGGTTAATATCTTCAGGGGCATCTTCTCTTAAATAAGATACTTCTTCTTCAATATCTTCCCATTTATAATCTTTAAAAAAATCATAAGTATATTTACCCTCTATTTCATTATTTTCATCATCATGATCTCCAAATTCTTTATCATACATATAATCAAATTTGAGCCATAATGATCTTAAAATTTCATTTATATCTATACCAATTTTTATTTTATCATCCATTTTCTTTTAATATTTTTAATTGTTCTTCTAATTTAATATTTAATTCCTCCATTAATAATTCATGTTTTTTTATTAAAAATTCATCAGTTATATATATAGGATTAATACATTCTATTCTATTTTCAAAAGATTGTATAGGTATTGTTATAAACTCACCCTCAACACTTTCAGGTATCACAATTTGTGACACCCTTTTTACATATGATGGTATATCTTCTGTTCTAACACCTGCAACCCCTATATATAAAACAAATATTAAATTATTTTTTTTCATTTTTATTTTTTAAATAATCTTTAAATTTATTTTCTATTGTTTTTATAATAGGATTTCTAACATTCTCAGTATCCTCATCACTCATATCTATTATACCTATATCATTTACATCATTTAAAATTTCCATTAAAATTTTTAATGAACTATCTTTTTTATTTTTTAAATCTATTTGATTAGTATCCCCTAACATTATAATTTTAGAATTACTACCTATTCTAGTTAATAAAGTACGTGAATTATCTAAAGAAATATTTTGAGCCTCATCAACAAGTATTATGCAATCATCTAAACTAGCACCTCTCATATATGCTAACGGATATGCTTTAATATGTTCTTGAGTAAATAATGAATTTATTACCCCTTGTTGTATTATTTTTTCCATATTTATTAAATATGACCATAAAAATGGCGTAAATTTATCATTAATATCACCCCTTAAAAATCCTATTTCCTCACCTTTTAGGGTGGTTACAGATTTCACTAAATATATTTTTTTAAAAGAATTTTCAAGTTTACGTAATAAACTTAAAGCATATGCAACACTAACAAATGTTTTACCCGTACCAGCAGGACCTGCACAAATCGTTATTTGATTATTTTTTATTGACGATATTAATTTTTTTTGTGATTCATTTTTTGCTATAACTTTAATATCGTGTTTTAGAATTTCTTTTATTTCCTTTTTTTTATTTCTTAAATCTCTTTCTTTATTTTCTTCTAAAATTTCTAATAAGTCAATTTCTTCTCTGAATTTTTTACTTCTACTCATATAAAAATGTATTTATATTAATGTATACGATATTTTTCTATAAATCTTGATTTTTATTTTAAAAAAATTTTTTTATTACTATTTATTATAAATAATAATAGTTTTTTATAAAAAATTATAAAAAAAATGAGTGAAAGTGAAAATACGTTACATACAAAAAAATCTTTAAGTGATTTAGTTCATGAATATAAAGAAAAGGATATTAAAAATGAAAATATTAATACTACAATTTCTAATGAAATACCTAAATCACCTATTGGTGGTAAATTAAATAATGAACAATTTCAAAATGTAATGTCACAAGAAACTGATCCTGATTTAATTTTAACATATGAATTAGTTAAACTACCATCTAAAGGATTATTTTACACTAATAGAATTGATGAAGTTAAAGTTGAATATATGACTTCTAAAGATGAAGATTTAATGACAACACCATCATTATTAGAATCTGGGAAAGTAATGGATGTTTTATTAAAAAGAAAAATTAAATCACCAGAAATATCGCCAGAAAATTTATTACCTGGTGATAGAAATGCTATAATTTTATTTTTAAGAACTTCTTCATATGGTACTGATTATAAAGTTGAAGTAACAGATCCTAGAAATGATAGAACTTTTAAACAAACAGTTGATTTATCTAAATTAGAATATAAAGAATTAAAAGTAATGCCTGATGAGCATGGTCTTTTTACTGTTGAAATACCTATGAGAAAAAAAATAGTTAAATTTAAATTATTAACACATAAAGAAGATGCTGATATTTTTAGTAAAGCAGAATCTATAAAAGATGCATATGGTTCTGAATTTAGTGAATATAATACTATGAAACTTAAAGCACATATTATGTCAATTAATGATAATATGAGTAGAGATTATATTAATAAATTTGTAGATGCTATGCCAGCATTAGATGCTTTTACTATTAGAAAAAAAATATTAGAAGTACAACCTGATGTTGATATGTCTTATGAATTTACAGCACCAGATGGATATAAATTTAAAGCAGATATTAACGTAGGTATAGATTTTTTTTTCCCAAGCATTTAGCAGGTGAATATAAAAAAATGGTAAATAAAGAAATTTATTATCTAACAAAACATGGTAGATTTCAAGCAGAATATATTGAAAATTTACCAGTTTATAAACGTAGATATTTTATTTTCTTGTTAAATGAAGATATTGAAAGACAAAATAACGAAATAGAAAAAGCAAAAAGAAAATCAAAATAAATAAAAATTTTTTTATTTATAAATTAAACGATAAAACTAATGGTCAAGTTTTATCGTTTTTTGTATTTATATAAAAACAAATATCTTACTATGGCTAAAAAAAATAAAAATGATAATTATTTTAAACAAGATTATAACGAAGAATTAAAGTATAGACTTGAAAATGAAAAATTATTAAATAAAGAACTTAATTCTTTAAATTCAATTTATAGAGCGAAAGAACGTATAGCCGTACAAGAAAAATTGATTAATGAATACGCTACTTATAGAAATCAATTAGAAAATACTTATCAAAGATATATTAAAGATAATGAAAATGTATCTGAAAATACAAAAAAAGCATATGAAGATCAAATAAAAAATTTATCAAAAATTTTAGATAAACAAAAAAAGATAAAAAATACTACCGATAAAATTAGTAAAGGTTTTAAAGCCGCTTTTAGTACTCTAAAAGGTATCGGTAAATTTTTAATGGATAATGATAAAATTATCCGTAGAACTAATCTTGAATTAGGTTTTTCAAACCAAAAAGCAGCTGATTTAAGACAAAATTTTTATGAATCTGGTCGTTTAGCAGCACGTTTAGGGGGTGACTTAAAAGATGTTCAAAAAGTAATGACTGGTTATGCTAATGAAACTGGTCGTGCTAGAGCATTGTCAAGCGACCTGGCTGATAAAATTTTATTAATGGGTAAGGGTACTGCTTTAGGTGTTGAAAATGCTGCTAAATTAGCAGGTCAATTTGAATTAATTGGTCTTGGTATTACTACAACTTCTAAATTTGTTGAAGATACTATGAACCAAGCAGAAACTATGGGTTTAAATGGTTCACGCATTTTAAAGAAAATATCAGAAAATTTTAGTAAACTCCAAAATACTACCTTTAATAAAGGTATTGAAGGTATGAAACAAATGGCTATGTATGCTGAAAAAGCCAAAATTAATATGAGTGAAATGCTTTCTGCTGCTGAACGTTCTCGTGGTTTGGACAATATTATCGAAATGTCTGCTAGTTTACAAGTTTTAGGGGGTGAGTTTGCTAAAACAGACCCTATGAGATTATTATTTCAAGCACGTAATGCACCTCAAGAATTTCAAAAATCTTTAAATAAAATGGTTAAAGGTGTTGCTACCTTTAGAAAAAATATTGATGGTGTTTTTGAAGCATATATTAGTCCTGCTGATATTGATCGTTTACATACTGCTGAAAAAGCAATCGGTTTAACTAATGGTGAATTAGTTAAACAAGCATATAGAATGGCTGATATTCAAAAAATTAAAGGTGATGTTTATGGTCTTGGTTTAGATAAAAAAATGAAAGAATTTGTTGAAAATCAAGCAGTAAGAGAAAGTAAATCTGGTAAATATTATATCGAATTAATGGGGGTTAAAAAAGAAATATCTCAATTATCAAGAAAAGATGTAGAATCTTATATGAAAATCCAAAAAACTTTAGAGGAACGTGCTAAAACAGCATTAGCATTTGATGAATCCTGGAAAGCATTAATTAATGAATTTAAAACTATAATGTTACCTATATTAGATGGTTTAAATTGGGCTTTAGATAAAATAATAAAATTAGGGGATTGGATTAATGGTCTTTTTGATAAAGGTAGTAAAATTGGTGCTTATGTTGCTGGTGGAATTGTTTTAGCTATCGGTACTGCTTTAAAATTATTTACTCTTAGTATTTCTTCAATATTTAAAGCACGTATGATGCGTAATGCTTTGGGGGGTATATTAAATAATCCTTTATCAACTGGAAATGTTGCTAACCCTGCTGGTGTTTTAGGTGGTGGTGGTATTACCCAAACTCAAGCAGTTGGTGGTGGTACTTTTAATAATACTGTTGGTAATATTGGTGGAACTACTGGTGGGGCTACTGGTGGTGGTATGAATTATGGTAAAATGGCTAAATATTCTAAAGCCGAAGGTTATAGAATGAGAGGTGCTGCTTTAAATAAATTAGCAGTAGGTGGGGCTGCTGTTGGTATTGGTGCTGGTATTGGTATTGCTGCTGTTGGTATCGGTAAATTAGCACAAGCAATTAAAGATGTTGATGTTGAAAAATTACAAGCAATGAATGTTACTTTAGGTTTATTAGGGGGTACTATGATATTAACCTTAGTACCAGCAACTTTTGCTTTAGGTACTGCTGGTGAATTTGCAGCACCTGGTTTATTAGCATTTGGTGCTGCCGCTTTAATGGTTGGTGGGGCTATTGGTGCTGCTTCATGGGGTATTGGTCAAATGGCTGATGGTTTCTCTAAATTAATAACTTCTATTGGTAAATATGATATTGGTTGGTCTTTATTACAAGTTGCTGCAGGTATTGCCGCTATTAATGTTGCTATGGCAACTACTGGTATTATGGGTGGTGTAGGTTCATTTTTAGGTGGTGGTTCTGTTATAAAAGATATAGCAGATAACGCTTCCGCTTTAAAAGTTGTAGGTGCTGCTTTTAAAGAAATAAATCAAGCAGTTGCTACAAGTCCTGATGATTGGGCTAGAGTTGAAAAAGCAGTTACTAATATAGGTAATGCAGACCTAAGTAATTTAAAAAATATTGCTGAATTGAAAAATATTTTATCTAAACCATTAAAAGTTCAATTAGATACTAATGGTACTCAAATTAGAACTAATATTACTCTTGAAATTGATGGTAAAAAGTTAATAGAAGCCCTACCTATTGTTAGTGCAACATCTTCTAAAAAAATAGCAATAGGTAATGGAAAAAATGCTGAAAATACTTACTCTTATAACGAATAATATTAAAAATAATGTTAAAAAATGTTAAAATTTAAAGAAATTCTAATAAAAATTTGGATTATTAAAAAAATTTTTTGTAACTTCGAGCCATTCTCCGAATAATTCAAAACATTTGAAAAAGAATTTTCAAAAATTTCTCATAATTCTCTAAATGGTTTTTTTCTTCTACGAATAAAAAAAAAGTTACATTTAGTTTGAATTTATTTTTACAAAACAAAATCAAAGACATTGTATCATAGGCGACCTATTTTATGCAATTTTCTTCGAAAATTTATCATAACACAAATATATTGAAAATCTCCCTAATTATCAAACATTTTAAGTCTTTATTTTCAATATATTAACTAATTAAATAACTTATTTTATAACCTACATAAAAGATTCTTATTTGAAATAAATATACATCCTCAAGATTAGGATGGGATGGAATGTAAATTATACCCCCAAAAATTTCTGGGGTATTCTTATCCAATGTAAATATATTTATAAATATTTTTAGATGCAAGTATTTATATAAAAAAACTTTATTAGATGATACAAAAACCAATATATAATAATAGTTTAAGTAATGGTTATGGTAATAACAATATAAAAAGTATTAATACAAATACTGAAAATGATTCAAGATTAATTAATAATACAGAAGAATTGAGAAGTGATATATTATCAAGAAATTTATATAATCCTTTTCAACAATATCCAATACCTGTTAATACCAGACAACAAATAGCAAATATTGCAGGGGGGGTTGCTAATATATTAATGCCTTTTAAATCTTTTAATTTTTCTAATAGTATTGCTGGTAGATTATTTACTTTACCAAATACCCCTTTGGTTGATATAGGTATGGTTATGCTTGCTAAACAAATGGGATATAATGTAGCATCTAATACTTTACAAGCAGTTTTACCTCAATTAAATTTAAATAATTTATTTAATGGGGGTAGAAAAACAAAAAAAGCAGGGTTTGAAGATACTAATGCTGCTATTAATAGTGAAAATGATATTATTGCTCTCCCTAAAAATTTTAAAATTACCAGAAGTTTAGTTGATAGTAAATTTAGAAAAGGTTTAGAAACTATATTTGGTACTCAATTTACAACTATTAACCCTTTTAAAAGAGGATCTTCTAATGATGATTATTTAGATAATACTGGTAAACAACAAATTGGTTATTTATATGGTCAATTAAGTAAAAATATGTTTAAACCTTATGATAGCCAATCTTATAAAGAAAGATTTGGATTTGTTATATCTAATAGAGATAAAAATATATATAATAAAGATGAAGATTTTTTAGATGATAAAGTATGGTTTGATTTCTATAATTTAAAATTTAATCCTTATTCAAGTCAATATTATAATGTTGATTTGAATACTGTGCAAGATATGGTTGATGCTAATCAAAATATGATAAATGCTTATCAACGTGATACTGTTCAAAATTATACGTATTTTTATGGGGGTACTTATGAGTATATTATTGATATGGGTGAAACTAAATCATTACCTGAAAATACTCAAATTATTGATGAAACTTCAAATAGTGATGGTTTTAATGACGATACTATTAATAATAGATTAATTTGGGGTGAGGATTTTGGTAATTCATATAATAAATTTGGTGTACAACATGGTTTATTAGAATATACTCGTAATTTAGTTAAAGCAACTGGTGAAAAACATATAGGTTTAAATAAATATGGTTATAAAGACGATAAAGGTAATTATTATTATAACGGATCTAGATTAATAAAAGCACCTGATTATTCAATGTTTAATGGTGAAAAATGGGTGAGACAACATCAAGTTTTAGATCAGTATAATAGATATAGTAAAGCAATTAGATATGATGGTAATAATTATTATAATGGTAATTCAAATTCAGTTGTTTTTGATAGTGTAATGCCTCAAATAACCCCAAAATTTAATAAAAATTTACAAAAAATTGATACTAAACGTTTAATGTTTTCTATTGAAAATCTAGCGATTGATGTTATTCCTCATGATAAAGAAGGTTTTGGTATTGTTGATGATGGTAATGATACTGTTATCCCTTTATGTGAAGTTAGTGAAAATAGACATAGAATAATGTGGTTTCCACCTTATGATATTAAATATAATGAAACGTCAAATGCTAATTATAATGATATTAAATTTTTAGGTCGTGTTGAACCTATATATACTTATATTAATTCTGAAAGAAGTGGTAATTTAACTTTTAAAATGTTAATAGATCACCCACCTCAAATAAGAAAAGGTGCTACTCATAAAGAATATGCTGATTTTTTTGCTTTTGGGGGTATTATGAAAAATAAAAAGAAAGCGTATAAAAATAACCCTAAAAAATTAGTTGAAAATAATCAAACTATTAAAGATAATAGTAATCAAGCAGATATAAAAATACCAGAAAAAAAAGCAAAAACAGCACATATATTTTTCCCTAATGATGAACCTAAAACTAATGATATTTTATATATAATGGATAGAATGTATTATATTTTAAAATATGAACCTGTTGTTAATAAAAAATGTGTTAATGGTAGTATGAGTAATGGTTTGAATAGTTGGGTTTATTATACAGGTAGTGGTGATACTAAAACAATTATTAATCTACCTACGGGGGAATTTGATATTGATAATAGTGATCCTATAATAACAAACCCAGATTTTTCACAATATACACATCCTTATGATCCTTCAACTGATATTGATGAAATGTTGAATTATTATTTTAATGATGAACAATATAATAAATATTTTACAATTAAAATAACTGGTAAAGCCACAAAATTATATACTGAGGGTAATCCTAATGATATTCAAAAAGAATTTGATTATAATAAAGCATTAGGATTAAGACGTGCTGAAGCAGCAAAATATTATATTGAAGAAAGAATAAAAGTTATTTTCGGTAAAAGTGCTGAAAAATTAGGTATTACTTTTGAAGTGGATAGTATTGGTAGTATTTTTTCAGATCCTGGTTTAGCGACTGCTGCTAAAATAAACGATCCTGCAGCTAAAATGGAACGTAGTGTAGAAGTTGTTTTTGCTAGAAATAGTATTGTTCCTGAAAATAAACCTATACCCACTAATACTGTTGAAAAAGAAATTGTTAATAATGCTCAAAATGAAAATGAAATTTTAAATAGTACTAATAAAGATATTTTTGGTTGTGTTTATGATGATAGAAATGATGAAATTAGTAAAGATTCTTTCAGTTATTTAAAAAATAATAATTTTGCTCATTCTTTTCATTCTCAAACACCTGAAGATTTCCATAATAGATTAACATTTTTACAACAATGTTTAAGACCTGGTAAACCTATTCAAGGATATGGTATTGGTTGTGATGCTGAAAGTAAAAATTCTTCATTTGGTAAACCACCTGTATGTGTTATGAGAATTGCTGATTTCTTATTTTCTAAAATTATTATTGATAGTATGACTATTAATTATAGTGATACTACTTGGGATACTAATCCTGAAGGATTTGGAATGCAACCAATGATTGCTGAGGTTACTTTACAATTTAAAATTATTGGTGGTCAATCATTACAAGGGGCTATTGATCAACTACAAAATGCTATATCTTATAATTATTATGCTAATTCGGATTTTAATAATATTGGTGTCCATAAAACAGCAACTGATGCTTCTAATACACAATTAGAATATAATCAACAAAAATTAATTAAAAATAAAAAATAATATTCTTTAATATGCCTATATTTGATTATAAAAGATATGATATTTTAAAAAATACTAATGGTACTACTGATATGATGCCTTTCATTAAAATACCAGAATTAACTACTGATAAATATGAAATGTGGAATAGTTATAATATGAGATTCGATAAACTTGCTCAAAAATATTATAATAACCCTTTTTATGATTTTTTAATTATATATGCAAACCCTCAATTTTTATCTGAATGGGATGTTGAAGAAGATGCTTTAATTCGTATACCATTTCCCCTTGAAACGGTGTTAAATTATTATGAAAATGAATTAACAAGAATAAAACAAAGTTAATTTTTATTTTAAATAAATTTGTATTTTTTAAATCATTATACTATATTTGTGTTGTAATATGTAATTAAATGAATAAAAATAATGTTTTAGTAGTATATTCAACCAATAAAAGTGAAGATGATGATATTAAATATCAGAAACATATATCTGATACTATAGGCTGTAAACATTATATTGATAGAACTTGGAACTTTGGTGAGTTCTCCCTTCCTCAAGTTTATAATAAAGCATTACGTAATTTAAGAGAAGGTAGATACGATAAATTAAATGGTGAAAATACCATTATCGTGTTTATGCATGATGATTTAATATTTAAAACTCGTAGTTGGGGTTTATTATTATTAAATCATTATTTTCAAAATCCTAATTTTGATATTATTGGTCTTGCTGGTTCTACTTATATGCCAGCAACTGGTAGATGGTGGGATGATCGTAGTAAAATGGTTGGTATTGTTGAACATACTGATGGTTATAAAGAATGGGTGAGTGAATATTCCCCACCGTTTTGGGGTGTGAGAGAAGTGGTTTTAATTGATGGATTATTTATGAGTTGTAATCCTAAAACTATTGAAAATGATTTTGATGAAGATTTTAAAGGTTTTCATTTTTATGATTTATCGTGGGTTATACCTAATTATTTAGATGGTTGTAATATCGGGGTGATTAGTAATATCAGAGTATTACATAAATCAGTGGGGGCTACTAATCAAGAATGGGATATGAACCGAATGTTGTTTGTTGATAAATATAAACCAGAATTACCAATAATGTTAAATGAATATGGGAATTAGTATTGATAAAGTTGATGATGGTTTACCTATTAGCGTTATAATACCATTAAGTAGTAATAGACGAAAATTTTTTAATAATTTTGTGTTACCATTAATTGAAGCAAACAATCCTAATGAAATTATTATTAATGATAATTTAGGATCTGCACCTAAAAAAAGAAATGATGGTTTTAATAAATCAACACAACCTTATGTATTTTTTTGTGATGATGATATTTTATTACCCTCTAATTATTTAGAAATTTTATATAATGAATTAAAATCTTATGAATTAAAAAGCGATGCTATTTATGGTTTTGCTTATACTAGTTATGATGGTATTGTATTACACCCTGAAACACACCCTATGCATGGTAATTTTTCTATAAATGCTTTTCCTTTTGATGGTGAAAGATTAAAAAAAGGTAATTATATATCTACAATGAGTTTGATAAAGAGAGAAAATTTTCCAATGTTTGATGAAAATTTAAAAAGATTTCAAGATTGGGATATATATTTAAATATGTATATTAATAAACAGATTAAAGGTGTATTTATTAAAGATACTCGATTTTATGCTTATTATTTAGATAGCGGTATAACTACAGGTAATAAATATCAACAAGAATCGTATAATAGAATAAAAAGAAAATATAATTTATAATTAATGAATGATATATCAATAATATTAAATGTTTATAAAAGACCAGAGTATTTAGAAAGACAAATTAAATCTATTTTAAATCAATCTATAAAAATAAATCCAGAAAATATTCATATTTGGTATAATAAAAGTGATAAAGCACAATATCACCCTACTGATAAAAAAATAAACACTTATATTTGTAATTATAATACAAAATTTTGGGGTAGATTTACAATACCATTATTATGTACTACTAAATATATAGCAATATTTGATGATGATATTTTACCTCAAAAAGATTGGTTGAAAAATTGTGTTGAATCAATGGAAAAACAAGAAGGTATATATGGTGGTAGTGGTGTTATAGTAAATAAAAATGGTTATTATCCAAATAAAAAAATAGGTTGGAATGGTTTACATTCTAATAAAATTGAGCGTGTTGATTTAGTAGGTCATGCTTGGTTTTTTAAACAAGAATGGGTTAAATATTTATGGATGGAAAAACCATACACTTGGGATAATGGTGAAGATATTATGTTTTCATATTTAATTCAAAAATATGTTAATATAAATACTTATGTACCACCACATCCTGATAATAATAGAATTATATGGTGTACTGATTATAGTTACAGTGCTAAAGTGGGTAATGATGAAAATGCTTTTTATTTATCGAATACGAATAATCATTATAATGTTAGAAATAATGTTGTAAAATTTTGTATAAATAAAGGTTGGAATATAATTAATAATTAATAGTATGATTTTAAATAATAAAAATGTTGATTATGATGTTATAATATGTATACCATCATATAATCGTTATGAAAAGGTTAATAAATTATTAAACCAATTTTATACTCAAAAAACTAAATATACTTTTAGTATTGTGTTTTTAAATGATGGTTCTGATGATAATAATTATGATAATTTAAAAAACAAATATAATAGATTTACATATTTAAAAAATGATAAACCTAATGGTAAATTATATCATTGGAGATGTTATAATCAAATGTGGAATGTTGTAAAAACATTTAAATCACACACTATTTTACATATGGATGATGATTTTATATTGGCTGATAATTTTTTAGATAAATTATTAGATATTTATTTTTCTAAAAAAAATGAAAATAATAATATTATGTGTATAGCACCACATTCATGGTCTTTTATAAAAAAATATAATATTATTGATCATTGGTGGTCTGATAAATATGCTATTGATGGTATAGCATTATTTGATTATAATTTAATTGAAGAAATGAATTTTTCATTACAACCAGTATCGAATAAAGTTGTTAATCCAGGAATACCTGTTGGTGTTTGGGTTCAATTTTCTAATTTTATGAAAAAAAATAATTATTATTTATATAGAACTAACATATCTTATGTTTTTCATGATGGTAATGAGGATTCTAAATTACATGGTGATGTTAGAAATAAAAATAAGGGTGTATATTCTAAAAGATTAGACGACTCTTTATTAAAATATTTAAAAATATATGAATAGAGAACGTGATTTTAATAAAGAATTATTTTATTTTTTAAATAAAATAAAAAATAATGAAAATTTTTCTTTATCAAGATGGGGTGATGGTGAATTATCTATATTAGAAAATAATTTAATTGATTTAAGATTTATAAAAAATGGTGAATTTAGATACGATCCTAATATTAAAGAATATGAACTTGTTAGAAATGTTTTAATAGAATCATATAAATATAAAGATGATAATTATTATATTGGTATTGCTTGTAAATGTTGTGTTGGTGATGATAAATATCAATACATGAAAAAATTATCAGAACAAAAAGAGGTAAATTTAACATGGGCTAATATTTTTGTTAATTCAAATTACAATAATTTTATTAAAGAATATATATCGGTTTTTAAAGAAAAAGAAATTATAATGGTAGTTAATAACAGGGCTAATGTTAATATATTACCATTTAAAATAAAAAAGGTATATAAAGTTGGTATTGATGCTTGGTATAATGATTATTATATAGTTAATGAAATAAAAAACTATATAAAAAATAATAATATAATAAATCATGTGTTTTTATTTGCCGCAGGACCTTTAGCAAATATATTAACATATGAATTATGGAAATTTAATAAAAAAAACATATATATAGATATTGGCTCAACATTAGATGTTCAAATGGGATTACCAGCAACAAGGGGATATTTAAAAGGGAGTAATACATTAAAAAAAGTTTGTATATGGTAAAATTATAAAAAAAAATGGGGAATTTAAATATATTATTAGCAGGACCTTGGGTTGGTGAATTTGGTTGGGAATTATTTTGTTGGCAAGGGTATATTAGAAAATTATCTAAAAATTATAATAAAACATATATTATAACTAGAAAAGGTAATGAATTTTTATATGAAGATTTTATTGATGGTTATTTTAATTACGATCCTATAAAAAATAAAATTTTAAATGCGTGGAATTGTGATAATATAGATGATGTTCAAATAAATTATATAAAGAAAAAATAAAATATACAAC
>Ga0256913_10001194_pt1 | contig 13418 bp, 8 predicted proteins | sample Axial_MatmetaG_FD_185970 | JGI IMG/M metagenome (GOLD analysis project Ga0256913, IMG submission 185970) | Deep-sea worm associated microbial mat communities from Axial Seamount, Juan de Fuca Ridge, Pacific Ocean - Axial_Mat | ecosystem: Environmental > Aquatic > Marine > Oceanic > Microbial...
TATTTAAATTATTTGAAATTGATGCTAAAAGTTGATTATAAAAAAAAGGTTTGCAAAAAGCAAACCCTTTTTAAAACTACCCTAAACTAACTAATTTTTAATAAGATTCGTTACATCTCCATCAATATTTATAAAATATATTCCTTTTTGTAAATCACTAATATCTAATTTATAATACTTATCATTGATAGTTGTTTCAAATAAGATATTTCCTGTAATATTAAGAACTTTAATATTTGTTATATTTTTATTGTTTTTCTCGATAACTACAAAATCTTTTGCCGGATTTGGATAAATATGTAATAATGAACTCTCAATATTTGCAACACTGTTAACAGAATCTACACAAAACTCAACTTCATATGAGGAACCATTATGTTCCACCTCTGTAAAATTAAATAATTCTTGTCCTAGACTCGTCATTGTTACGCTTCCGTTATTTATAGTAAAACCATCGTTATGAGAATCATAAATTATAAAACTATAACATGTATTATCATCTAAACATAATGGTTCAAAAATATTTGTATCTACATCTGTATAACCATATCCTGTTAAGACAGTGGAATTTCCCTTTTTAATATACCAACTTATTTGAGATGGAAATAAATCGGGATCTATCATTAATTCTACAGGAACTTTTCCCGTTGTTTCTATCTCAAAACTTTTATCTACAATATTATTAGTATTATCCTCATCGGTATTACCATTAGGATTAGATGTTTCAACTGTAAATATATGGTTTCCTTCGTTATACGATGATATATTAATCTGCTCTAATGTAATATCAGCCATTCCATATTGTTGCATATATCCAGTCCAGTTATATGTATGAACTATATCTCCATCAACTTTAGTTATTATATCAAAAGATGTTAATTCATTGGTTCCATAATTTTGGATTTTAATCTGTGGTGTAAAATCATCGCAAATATTATCTTCAGGTTGTTTTGTTGTTAATATTTTAACATCATCATCAAATTGTCCATAACCACAATCACTTACTTTCGCATATAATTCTGTTTCTGATGATTGTTGTGCTCCAGGATCTGTATGAATTATAAATCTGTCAGGACATATCATATAAATTGTTGGCCAACCAGGTATCATATAATCATCAACAACTGATGTTTCAATAATATCAATAATAGGATACTCAACCCCTGTTACCCAATCACCTTGTGTATTTCCACTAATCCCATGCAATTCATCAGAGTTTGTGTTAAGGTCACCTTCAATAAAAAACACCATCATTTCATCTGTTCCACTTGGTCCATACTTAGCATAAACAGAGTCTAATGTATGAGCTTCATGATAAGACCAACATGGTTCACACCATGTAGTAGAGAAATCTAAAACTACTGTTTTTCCTTGATCTAGATAATCATATAAAGTATGGCTTGTGCCATTTATATCTGTTAAAGTAAAGTTTGGTGCAACAGAACCAACAGGTAGTTGTGCAAACACAGTAAATGAGATTAAAACAAATAAAATTGATATGTATTTATAATTTCTTAGCATAATAATATTTTTTTATTTCTTAAAAAGCATGACTACTTATGCAGCCATGCTTAAAATATAAATCGTGTGTTTTTATTTTACTATAAGTCTGCTACGATAGATTGTAGCCCCCGATAATTCTATAATATAGATACCACTATGTAAATCATTTTTATAAATATCAACTTTATTATCTTTAATATTAGAAATAAATTGTACTGTTTTTCCTGTTAAATCAGTTATTTTTAATTGATACTCGTTATTATTTTCATTGTCAAATGAAATAGTTGTTTTATAATTCATTGGGTTAGGATATATGTTTAAGTCTTTTTTGATTATAGAAACATTTTCTACAGTTACATAACCTACACTATCAGTTTTTAATAAATAGAAGTCGTTATCGCCAGCACCATATGATTTTGTTAATCCAGCTACAACATATCCACCATCAGATGTTTTTCCACAATATCTTCCACTTTCATCTTGAACACCACCAAATGTTTTTGTCCAAAGTGTATCTCCATTTTCATCAGTTTTAACTAACCAAACATCTGTCATTCCTGCACCAAAACTTTGAGTTTCTCCTGATATTAAATATCCTCCATCATTAGAAACCTGAACATACCATGCTTCATCAGGTTCAGTTCCGCCATATGTCTTTGTCCAAAGTGTATCTCCGTCAGCATCAGTCTTTATCATCCAGTAATCATAACCTGTTGTTCCATTAATTGATGAACCACCAACAATCACAAAGCCACCATCACTTGTTTCTTTTCCACACCAACCAATATCGTCTGTTCCACTATCATAAACATTTGTCCAAAGTGTATCTCCATTTTCATCGGTTCTAAAACAAAAAATATCACCACTGCCACCTTGAGCAGATACAGCTACTACAAAGAAACCTCCATCAGATGTTTCTGTAATACTATTTCCTATAGTCATTGTGCTTCCTGCAGGTGAATATTCTTTTGTCCAAAAATGTGTTCCATCAGATTTAAATCTTGATATAAATGCCATTGGAGCAACGTCCCAATCAAACGAAGTGGTTACGAAACCACCATCGGAAGTTGGAGCTACTGACATTCTAAAATTTCCACCAACATAAGCTATTGACGAATCTACTAATGTCCAAATTGTATCACCATTAGTGATATCAATTTTTGTAATAATACATGTACCATTGTCATCATCACCTATTGCTATAAGATTATTGTCAGAAATTTGACAAATTCCAGGTTGCATAGTTCCATGCATATTTGTATATGTATTAGACCATTCTTCGTTACCATTATTATCTGTTTTTACTACATAGACGCCTGTTCCAAAACTGCTTGTATTTCCTGCTATTACGTATCCTCCATCAGAAGTTTGTTGTGCAGCAGTTGCAATATCAGACTGAACTCCACCGTAAGTTTTCCAAAAGGTCGTTTGTGCTTGTATAGCACTTAAAAATGCTATTGCCGTTAATAAAGTAAATAAATTTTTCATGATATAAATTTTTATTTGTTAATATTCTTTTTTTTAATTTTATTAGTTTTTTTAAGTATATTCTCTTTATTTTCTTGAAGCATTTTTTCCAATACCTCATTTTGGATTTTTCGTTTTTTAATAAAAACTTCTAATACATCTTTTTCTTTTTTATTTTTTTTCATACGTAAAAAATTATGATGCAAATAAATGAAATGTTATTTGTTACTCAAAAATATACACCTAGACAAAAACTGAAAATAATAATATTTACCTGTACAATATCTGTACAACACCATTATTTTTAATTATATTACAAATAACAAAAGATGATTATTCTTTAGATATCAATAGATTAGAGTAGATGTGGTTATTTTACCACACAACATTATAGGATATTGCTTTTTATATTAAAATTTAGTAAGAAATGTTATAAGATTTTCTTTTGTATTAGAAATACCTAATTTTTTTCTTAGTCTATACCTTGCTGTTTCTAATGAGCTTGGAACTTGACCTGTTAATTCTGATATATCTTTAGTTGACATATTTAATCTTAAGAAAGCACATAACCTAAGTTCTCCGGGTGTCAATTCTGGGAAATCTTTTAATAATTTATCATAAAAACCAACATGTATTTGATTAAATCGGTATTCGAATTCTTTATAAATCTCTGCATCAGCAGTTTTTTGCAGCTCTATAGCAATTTTTGTAACTGCACGTTTAACCTCATCGTTAACAGCTTTATTTTTAAGTTCAATTAATTTATCAGAAAGGATAGATAACATCTCATTTTTCTTCATTAATGACATAACATTAGTTGTCATTTCTTTATTCTTCATTTCTAACTCATGTTCTAAGTTTTGTTGTTCAATCAATGCATTTTTAGTTTTAATTCTTTGATTTACAAGTATTAATATAATGATGATTAGAATAACTAATAATGTAATTATTACTAATGAAATATACAACTTATTTTTTTGTTGTTCTAATCTTGCTTTTTGTTCTTTTTTCTCAAACTCATATTCTAATTCAAGCTTAGATAGGTTTATTCTGTTTTCTTTTAGATTTAAACTGTCTTTTGTTAAGTATTGTAGATTTAAATATTTATAAGCATTTATAGTATCATTTTTATATAAATAAATTTTATGTAAAATATCTGTAGCATCGTAAATTAAATATTTATTATCAAGAGATTTAGCTTTTTCTAATGCTTTGTTTGCATAGTCTATTCCATTTTCATTTTCCTTAATTGCAAAATAATAGTTAGCAAAACCAATCCAACATTTTATTTGCATATTTACATTATTTAATTCTTGAAATAAAGAATCTGCTTGTTTAAAGTATTGCAATGATTTATCGTAATTATTTAAATTTAAATTTGTAATACCTAAATTCATATTATTTATTGCTTCTCGCTGTTTATTTCCCAATTTCTTATTTATTTTATTTGCTTCTTCGAAATATTTTGTTGCTTTTTCATAATCGTTTATTGCCTCATAAACTGCAGCAACATTATTTAATCCTCTAGCTATTCCTTCTTGGCTATTTTGTTTTTTTGCCATTCCGAGTGATCGATTAAAATATTCTAATGCTTTATCAAAGTTTAATTGATGAAAGTTTACGGAACCTATATCACCAAGAGCTTTTTCAATTCCTAATTTATCGCCAATTTTTTCAAATATTTTTAAGCTTTTGAAAAATGCCTCGGAACTTTTTTGATAATTTTCTAAATCAGAATATATCATTCCAGAAATTCTGTAGGCTTTTGCTAGTTCTTTTTGTAATTCTAGATTAATTGCTAATTCCTTAGATTTTTCGGCATACTCCATTGCCATTTTATAATTAGAGATACTCCAATATATTTCAGAAATTCTTAACATAGAATTAACTTCACCTATTTCGTAATCGTTATCTTTTGACAAACTAAGTGCTTCTTTTGCAAATGTTAATGATTTTTCTGGCTTATTGTTTTTAAATTCATCGGAAAGTATTAATAAAGCTTCAATTCTTTCTGTAGATGAATTAAAAGATGTATTATTTATAATTTCTTCTTTAAATTCTTCTGAAAATGAATAAGAAGAAATATTAATTAGTGCAATAAGTAATATTAATTTAAAAAAATTATTATTCATATATATATAATCTTAATTTATTCAAATATAAGATTATTTATTCATTTCCTTAAATTATTCATTAAAAAAAACTCTACAAAACAAATAATAATTATATTTATATCTCCTATTTATAATTACCTGATAATAGTAAGATTACCTGTTTTAGTGTACTCTACACCTCTAAAATCTTTACATACAACCAACCATTTATAAGTTCCAATTTGTGCTAATTCTGTTTTCCCTTTTACTATTCCATCCCATTTATCAAAAAAATCATTTGTTTCCCAAATAATTTCACCCCAACGATTATAAACTTTTAAACTAAAAGCATCTAAATCGCTACCATTTCCTGTAACATAAAAAGTATCATTTATTCCATCACCATCAGGACTAAAAGCTGTTGGAACATATAATGTAAATACATCTTCAACTTTAACCATATGATAAACTGTATCTACACAACCATTTTCACTAATTGCCACTAATTGAACATTATAATCTCCAATATTATTAAATGTATAAACAGGATTTTCAAAATAAGAGCTATCACCATTATCAAAATTCCATATATAATTTGAAGCCCAATTAGAGTAATTATCAAACTGAATTGTTGGATTAATTATAGAAACTAAATCAGGATTTGCTAAAAATTTTGCTTCCGGCTTTCTATAAACATTAATCATATCTTCAATAAACAATGAATTGTTACAACCTTTATCTGTTGTAACACTTATACCTACATCATAATTTCCCCATGTGTCAAAAAGATGATAAGTATTATGAGATAATGATAAGCTATTTTCATTATTACTTGTAAAAGTCCAAAGGTATGAATAATTATTATTTGAACTTGTTTCTACAAAATGAACCATTAATGGTTCACAACCTTGAAGTATATCTGCTTGTATATTTAGAGGTGGTATTGGATATGTATTTACAATAAGGTTATCACTTGATGTAGAACCACATGCATCTTCTACAGTATAACTATAACTTGTAGTATTATTTGGGTATACTGTTTCATTTGTTGTTATTATATTCCCTGATATATCAGTTAATACATAAGGTTGCATACCTCCATTTATAGTACTGTTTATTAAAACAGGATCACCCGGACAAACAGTATCTGTATTTGCGGATATTGATAAATTTACAGGATCAGATACCGATATTGTAATATTTTCTGTATTACTAACACATCCTAAATCATCAATTACATAAACAGAATAATTTGTTTCTTGTGTTGGAGAAACAGTTTGACTTTCAGAATTTACAGAATTACTCCAATAATATGTATAGGGTGATTGCCCTGACAAAACACTTGCTGAAATATTAACATCAGCTCCTTCACATATCATTTGATTTGATGTTGTAGTTATATTCACAACATCTACATTTACATCTACAAATGTACTTGCTGAACATCCTATTACATCATAAACGGTCACAGTATATGTTCCTGTTGTTGTTACACTTATTGTTTGTGAAGTCTGATTTGTACTCCAAATATATGAAGAATATCCAGAACCTGCATCTAAAGTGCTAGTTTGTCCTCCACAGATTGCCAACTCACCACTAATAGTAGGTATTGGTGCAGCATTTTGTATTACATCAACGGAGTTTGTCCCGGAACAACCGTTTGCATCGGTAACTGTTACTATATATGTTCCTGAAGAGTTTACTGTTATATTTTGAGTTGTTTCTGAGGTTGACCATAAATAATTTGAATAATTACCTGCATCTAATATTGTATTCTCTCCTTCACAAATATTAAGATCCCCACTAATATCTGGTGTAGGATTCGACATTTCAACTATATTAATGTCATCTGTTCCAAAACATCCATTGTCATCTGTTACTGTAACCGAATATGTTCCAGGAGAATTTACTGTTATATTTTGAGTTGTTTCTGAGGTTGACCATAAATAATTTGAATAATTACCTGCATCTAAATTAGAATTTGAGCCTTCACAAAAATTTGATCCTGTTATTGTTGGACTTGGAACAGGAATTGTTGAAATAGTTTTACTTGCACTGCCTTCGCAACCGTTATCATCTGTTACAGTTACTGAATATATTCCACCTGTACTAATTGTAATTTGTTGCGTAACAGCACTTGTATTCCACTCATATTCATTATATCCAGCATCAGTTGAAAGATTTGTACTTGTTCCTTCACAAAAATCATCACCTGAAATTATTGGTGTTGGCAATGGATATTCAATTATCTCAATATCATCTGATCCTTCACATCCATTTGCATCTATAACTGTTACAGAATAAGTTCCACCCGTAGAAACAAGAATTGTTTGAGTTGTTTCTGAGGTACTCCAAATATATGAAGAATATCCAGAACCTGCATCAATTGTTGCAGGTAATCCAGCACAAAAATCAAATCCTATTATTTCGGGTGTAGGATTCGAGAAAGAATTGATTATAATATCATCTGTCCCTTGACATCCATTATTATCCTCTACTGTAACTGAATATGTTCCCGTAGAGTTTATTGTTATTTCTTGACTTGTTTCCGAGATACTCCAAATATATGAAGAATATCCTGCTCCTGCATTTAGCGTTGAATTTGCACCATTACACATTCCACTACCTATTATTTCTGGTTGAGGACTAGGATTTACGGTAATAGTTCCACTAGCAATTGTGGTAATCCCTAAATCGTCAGTAACTGTTACTGTATATGTTGTTGTACTCGTTGGACATAAATGATGTGGTCCTGCACCTGTTAATGAGGCATCACTCCAAGCATAAGTATATGGAGGTGTTCCATCAGTTGTTATTGTTGTAGAAATATCAGCACATTCACCTTCACAAATTGTTTCTGAGTTTACTTCTACAACTAAATTGGGTTCAACAATACTACAATCTGTTGCTCCTGTTCCTCCTGTTTGAGAAAATATTAAGTTACCTGTACAATTTTCAAAATTAGTAATTACAACCATATACCATTCTCCTACAACAGCATTCGGAATATATAAATCTTCATCTGCCAATGTACTATATCCACAATCTACCATATTTTCATGTGGTGTAGTAAAATTATATACACTTGCTGATACATTATCATTATCAGCTGTCCCATTAGGATTAGATGCATTTGTAAATAAATCATTTGGATCACATGTTATCGTTGAAAAAGGTCCCCATGCTGCATAATCTACATCTCCACAGGTACTGTGTATATGTATATTAATATCTCCTGATGTTGCAATTTTAAGATAATACCAAACAGGATTAGGTACGCTTCCTAAACAACCGTAACTCGGTCCCGTTTCAGACGTCCAAACATCCGTAGTTAACGGGAAATCGTATGTTGTTCCAGTACAGAATGGATCAGCATCATCACATATTGCCCCTTGTGAATAAACATTTTTTACACTTATTATTGATAAAACAAGTATAAATATTAAATAATAAATATTTCTCATATCTAGCAATTTATTTTTTTATATCTAGCAATTTATTTTTTTTCCATTTTTGTTAGTTTCCTATTTTTGTATTCAATAATGATATTATTCAACACAAGTTTTATCTCATCTTCTGTCATATACTTGTTAGTTTCAATCATACAAGTATTATAGTCGTTACTATTAAAGTCAAATTTAATAAAATCAGAATTATTAACTATTTTTTCTTTTATAAGAGATGCTTGATTTAAATCATCAAAACTATAAACAGTAATGTACGCTATCATACGATTATCGTCATAAATTTTATATGCATTTGTTTTTACTGATGATACTTGAGCTTTAGATGATAAAGCAGTAAACATCATTAAGAAAATAATTACTGATATTTTTACAAATTTATTGTACATAATTTACACTTTTTTTAATTTATTCGAATTTACGAACATTTAAAGTATAATACTGTATTCATTAACTATACAAAAGCAAAACATAATATATTGTCAACTATACAATTATTGTACAAGAAGCACTAAAAACCTGATAATCTACACTTTATACAGAACAGGATATGTATTAACCTTGGATTAATATTTTAATAAAGAATACAATATTAATGTAATTCAATTTATTATCAGTCTTTATTTTCACAAAATATATTCATTTTTTAGGTATAAATTATTAATTTCTATTGTGTTTGTTAATACTTTTCTTCAAATATTTTACTAGTATTAATATTTGTATTAGATAATTTACTACTTAACAAGCATTGACATAATAATCAGAAGTGATATCATCATCAAGGATATGCCGTACTATTTATTTTCAATATACAAAAATTGCCATATACTCCATAATAATTAGTAGTTGTGTAATTTTTTCCATGTGTATCCAGCAAGAATAAATACCATAATTTATATTGTCAAATGTACTAATGTATACATTAGTACACAATATTTGTATTGATGTATATAATACTACATTTTATTTACATATCACTACTTATAAAATAATTTTTAAATCTATTTTAGTATAACTAAAATATCCTACTATGAAAAAAATTTTATTTGCATTATTATTAATTGTACCTGTTTTTGTATTTTCACAATACACAGAATTTAAAACAGAAGCTGCCTTTATCCCAAATGTTGGGCAATTTGACGGTAGAAACTGGCAAAAGAACAAAATTGAATTTGCTATTCACGAAGGAAACGATTATGTTTTTTTTACAAAAAAAGGATTAACATATCGTTTTGATAGAGTTATTAGAAATCCTGAGTTAAAAGAAGAAGCCGGTGATTTTGAAGGAGAAAAACTTGGTCTAACTGAGAGAGTAACAAAAAGTGAGTTAGTACATATAACATGGATAGGCTCAAATCCTGATGCTCAAATAATCTCGGAAGAAGAAATAAACTCATACTTCTCTTATTGTATTTATCAAGATAATGAACATAAAGAAGTTAAAAACATTAACAACATAAAGGGGTACAAAAAATTAACCTATAAAAATCTTTATAATAATATTGATGTAGTTTATACATTTCACCCTGATGGTGGGTTTGAATATTCATTTATTTTACACCCAGGAGCCGATGTATCACAAATAAAACTAAACCACTATGCACTGGAAGTGCATAGGTTTGTTCAATGACTGAAAGTCATATCGTTATTCCAATATAAAGTTTTCATCTTTATCTTATTCTGGTTTCCTGTGATGCTCCAGATATTCTTGTTCCATTTCATCTGTTATATTCCCTGTACTCCAAACTATATGAGCTGTAAGAATAGATACGGTATGACCACTTCGCCTTTGTGTTTTCATAATACAAAGTTAATAAATTGTGTAGCAACTGAAAGTCTTGCACTGAAAGTGCATAGTTTCAACTAACGAATGAGACCAATGAAATATTCATCGGCTCATACAAACCAAAAGAATGAATTTATAAAATACTATCAAACACAAACAGGTAAAATAAAAATTGAAGCTTCAAATAATAATATAACAGAACACATTCCAAATTCTTTTTATGCAAATAACAATCAAACAATTAACTCTTACGCAAAATTAGAAAACAATATATTAAGTTTTTATTTAGATAATTATGACAACACACAAGAGGTAATTATAGACCCTTGGGTAGTTTCAGAAACTGCAAATAGTGGTAATTCAACATCTGCTGTGTGGGAAGTAGAAACAGATGCTTCGGGTAATGTTTATACAATATCAAACGAAGACCACATGCAACTAAAAAAATATAATAGTGCAGGAACTTTACAATGGACATATAACACTCCTTGGGATACATCAACAGTATGGATTGGAACTTTAGCAACAGATGGTGGAGGAACAAGTTATGTTACTTCAGGAACAGAACCACAAATGGAAAGAATAGATGTTAATGGGAATATGATATGGCATAAAGACTGGGGAGTTCCATTAGGAGAAACTGCTGAATGGTGGTCAATAACCTTTAACTGTGATAAAACAAAATTAATTGTTGGAGGTACATATATCCCCAGTGCAATGCAATTTGATTATTACGCCTCAATATACAATATGGATTTAACAAATGGTGATGTTTTAAGTCATGTTGAACTTGCTTATACAGATGTAAGTGGTTTTGGGAATATGCCCGAAGAAGTTCGTTCCATAGCACCTACTAATAACTCAAAATATGTTTTTCTAACTCATAAACAAGTTGGTATTATAAATCAGAATATTGGAGAATGTCCTATAGATGAACCTGATTTCCAAGTAAGCAATCAAGAACAACTGGCATATAAATGCGAAAATTATTTGCCATACACTCAAAATGGTGGAGGTTTAAAAGCATTAATTGCAAACGATAATTATTTTTATACACATGCAGGTGATGAAATTCGTCAATGGGATGTTACTAATGGAAATTTAATTAATACAGCAACAATTCCCGGAGGATCAGCAGGAAGTGCTTTAGGTTCAACAGTCGTTCATAATAGTGGTTTATCTGTTGATGATGCAGGAAATGTTTATGCAGGTTCTGATGGACAAGTTGTAAAATTCGATGAGAACTTAAATGTTTTACAAACAACAAATGTAAACTTTACGGTTTATGATGTAAGTGTTAACAGTAATGGCGAAGTTATAGCTTGTGGTGCACAATTAGATAATGATACAAATATACATAATAGATTTGGTAAAGTTGAAGCTGTTAACTTAGGTTCAAGTGGTCAATATATTGCCACATGTTGCGATGTAAATATTTGTCATCCTGACACATTATGTTCAACAGATTCTCCTATAACAATAAGTATATCTAGCCCGGGAGGAACATTTTCCGGAACAGGAATTACTGATACAAATAATGGAATTTTCGACCCTGCAGTTTCAGGTGTTGGAACTTTTACTATCACATATTCAAAACCATGTGGTAGCGAAAGTGTAGATATAGTTGTTTTATCTTGTACTCCAATTGATGTTTGTGATGATGGTACAAATTATACTGCTTCAGGTGGCTCAGGAACAATTAATTGGTACGATTGGGAAAGTGTATCAATTACAACCGAAGCTCAATGTACAAGTTGTGGTGGTACATGGAATCCGGGATTTCCTCCATTAGTTCCTGCTTCTTGCGATATATCTTCTTGCGATGCATGGGCACAGATTGGAACAGGAACAACATTAGATCCAAGCACTATTAATTCTTGGCCATTAATGATAACAGATGGAATTGATACAGTTATATATAATAGTGCTTCCGAAGTTCCTCCATGTTCAGCTTGTACAAATCCAACACTATCAGAAACACATATTGATGTAACTTGTCAAGGAGGAAATGATGCTTCAATAGATTTAACAATAACACCCGGCTCAGGATCTTCATACTCATCAAGTTGGAGTAATGGTGCTTCTACCGAAGATATTTCCGGATTATCAGCAGGAACATATACAGTAACTGTAACTGATGATGCAGATGCCCATTGTTCAGCAACACTCTCAGTTACAATAAACGATGGTGCACCCCCATCAACAAATACAGTAAATGCAAGTGTTTGTAGTGGTCAATCATATACTTATGCAGATGGGACAATACATACAAATATAACTGCAAACGAAACTTATGTATCAACATTAGTTGGAGCTGCAGCAAGTGGTTGCGATAGTATTGTAACAGAAAATATTACAGTAAATAGTAATCCAACTGTTAATGTAACAGGAAACGATTTCTGTACAGGATTTAACACAACACTTGATGCAGGAGCAGGATATACAAGTTATACTTGGAGTCCCGGAGGATTTACAACTCAGCAAATAAATGTTTTAACAGCAAATACATATAATGTAACAGTTATTGATGCTAATGGTTGTCAAGGAACCGGAAGCATTACAATTGCAGAAAACCCAAATCCTACACCTACAATATCAGGTAGCGATTTCTGTCAAGGTTTAAGTTCAACACTCGATGCCGGTGCAGGATATAATTCTTATGCTTGGTCTTCGGGGGGAAGTTCTCAAACAATAACAACATCAACAGCAGGAACATATACTGTTACTGTTACTGATGGCAACGGTTGTACAGGAACAGATGACATAACTATTGCAGAAAATCCAAATCCTACACCTACAATTTCAGGTAACGATTTCTGTACAGGACAAACAGAAACTCTTGATGCAGGTGCTGGTTACACAACATATGCTTGGTCACCAAGTGGAAGTACACAAACTATTGATATTACAACAGGAGGAACATACAATGTAACAGTTACCGATGCCAATGGATGTATAGGAAATACAAGCATCACAATTACTGAAAATCCATTACCTACACCAACAATTACAGGTGGAGATTTCTGCCAAGGTTTAAGTTCAACGCTCGATGCCGGTGCCGGATATACTAGCTATAGCTGGTCATCTGGGGGTACAAGTCAAACT
>Ga0256913_10001195_pt1 | contig 13417 bp, 14 predicted proteins | sample Axial_MatmetaG_FD_185970 | JGI IMG/M metagenome (GOLD analysis project Ga0256913, IMG submission 185970) | Deep-sea worm associated microbial mat communities from Axial Seamount, Juan de Fuca Ridge, Pacific Ocean - Axial_Mat | ecosystem: Environmental > Aquatic > Marine > Oceanic > Microbial...
CACCAAATAGTGCCTCTTTTGGTTCATATTCGCCTACATTTTTTTCTAGCTTAAAATCATTGGCAATATATGGGGGGTTTGAAACCACAAGTTCTAAGGGCTTAGTTACCTCATCTAAAATACTAGACTTTATAACAGTTACTCTATCTTCTACTTGATACTTTTTAATATTTGAGCGAGATACTTTAATAGGAGTATCACAAATATCTGTGGCTATTATAGTTAAATCGGGGAATTTTCTAGCCAAAACAACAGAGATAGCTCCACTTCCCACCCCAATCTCTGCAATAGAGGTTATCTTCTCTTTTTCTATAATCTCTGCTACCAAATCTATTAAAATCTCTGTTTCAGGTCGTGGGATAAGCACCCCCTGCTCTACATTGAGTTCAATATCATAAAAACTAGCCTCTCCTACAATATACTCATAGGGTTCATGGTTAGCTCTTCGTTCTATTAAGCTTTTAAACGCTTCTATATTCTCTACTTTAGCATCATCAAAAGCGTGTAGATAGGTTCTATCTTTGTTTAGATGATAGGCTAAAAGTAGCTCGGCTTCGAATCTTGGGCGTTCACAGCTTTTGTCTAGTTGTACTTCTGCCCATTTCAGGGTCTGTTTTATGTTTTGCATTTTTTTCTCTTTTCTAAATTGTCGCGACACTGTCAAGAAGAACAACTCAACTTCTGATTCTTAAACTCACGGGGTGTAGCCTCTGCCCAACGTTCACTCTCATGATGCTCATCGTAAGGTGTTTGTGCAATCTCAAACAGTTTGGCAACCACCGAGAAGTCACCTTTGTCTGCTTGGTCTATCGCCTCTTGAAGTATATAATTTTTCAGGACAAACTTTGGATTTGTTTTGAGCATTTTGGCGTGTCGCTCTTCCGTTGTGCCACTGTTTTGTTCTAAGCGTTTGTCATAACTATCAAGCCAGTCCATCATGGGATTGTGTCGTAGTCCTAGCTTTAGGATTGGCTCTCTTGTGCCGTCATATCGGCTAACTGTTCTGAAAAATAGGGTGTAGTCCACGTTGAAACTCTGTAGGAGACCCAAGATGTGCTTGATAAGCTCAAAATCACTCTCTTCTGAACGCTCAAACCCTAACTTTTCACCCATAAGATAGAGGAAATGTCGGCTGTAGATTCTGCCGTAGTGGCTTATCACGTTCTCTAGTCTCTCTTTGCTCACCAGAGGGGAGAGGGCGAGTGCCAAGGCGTGTAGGTTCCACTCTCCAACGGTTGGTTGACTTCCAAAGCTATAGCGTCCATTTCTATCGGTGTGGTTGCAGATGTAATTGGTGCTGTAGTCATCCAAAAAGGCATAAGGGCCATAATCTATGGTGATACCAAGAATGGACATATTATCGGTGTTCATTACACCATGATTGAACCCTACTGATTGCCACTGAGCCATTAGACGGGCTGTTTTGCCCATCACTTCGGTAAAGAAATGGTAGTATCGGTTATCCTCTATCATTAGGTGAGGGTAGCACTCCTCTATGGCATAGTCTGCCAATGCCTCTAGCTCTTTGTGGTTGTTTGAGTGGGTGAAATACTCAAATGTACCAAAACGAATCCAACTGGGAGAGACGCGTAAGACAATTGAGGCTTTTTCCCAATTTTCACGGATAACCTCCTGCTCTGAACCGATAATAGCCAAGGCTCTTGTGGTCTCGATTCCCAATCCGTGCATCGCTTCGCTCATCAGATACTCACGAATACTTGAACGCAACACAGCCCGTCCATCTCCATTGCGAGAGTAGCGTGTCTGACCTGAGCCTTTGAGTTGGAGATGTTGATGGTTGATTGTCCCGATATTTATCGCCCGACCATCACCCAATCGTGGCACAAAAACCCCAAACTGATGACCTGCGTAGCACATAGCAAAGGATTCTGAACCTTTTAGTTTTAGTTCGCCATTGATAAACTTTACAAACGCCTCACTCTCCAAAATATCCTCATCCAAATCCAACTCTTTGGCGAGGGCTAAATTGGCATGAATGAGAAAGGGCTTTTTTAGAGGGGTTGGCTCTACCTTATCATAACAGAGTGGTGGCAATCCCAAATAGGGGTTGGTTAGTTGTATCTCATTTAGGTTCATTGTTTTCTCTCTTATTTTTCTCCTTTTATACCATATTTTTTTGGTTTAATACAAGGAGAAGTGTATACACATCTTCAATGCCATTTTAAATCCCAATACTAAAGTAGTCTTATCCAAATGATTTGATAGAACCCACTCTCTTAAGATAGTCAAAGATATACTCCCTCATCTCTTTGGAGATGGAAAAACTATCTGCTACTACCTGAAACTCTTCAAAAGTTATATCTTCTTTCTCTTTTTTCTCAATCGCCTCTTTGAGGAGTATCCACTCTCGCTTCCAAAGGCTTCTAACCTCTTGTGAAGCTTCAACATAACGATAAATTTTTTTAATAATCTCTTGATTACTCTTGTTATCATAACCATTAAAAACCTCTAAAAGAGTATTTAATTTACTATATGTTTTAAAAAATTTTATCTTCTCTTGGATATTTTGCACCTCCCCTTCTATAATCAGAAATAGTTTACTAGAAGCATACCCTTTAAAAATAGACTCCCATAGGTGAGGATGAAGAGAACATTCCCTGTCTTTAAGAATCACGATAATATATCGAACCTTCTCTAAAACTTGCTGTTTTGGATTCAGAATAGTATCACTATCATCATACTCTAAAATAGAAAAATTGATATGCAAATTTGTATTAAAGGCATCTAGCTCATCAAAAATTTTAGAATGATTATCTTGGGGTAAAAAGATAACAAGATGCTGAGTATTTAAAGGTTCTAGCTGAGTTAGCATACCTATCTCTTTTATCTTTTTTATCTTTTTTGTTGGCTCTTCTAACACCAATATAGGTTTCTCTTTGGGGGAACTTTTGGGTCTCTCTTTTATCCTTAAAATCGTCCTCTCATTCAAAGGATTTCCCTCTAAATATATCCCCTCTTTCTCTTCATCCTCTCTTGACCAATAGAGAGGTTTATCTAGTTCATGAAGCCAAACAGGAAGCTCTTTTATCTGATTAAATCGTAAATCAAGAATTTTTAGATGTTTTAATGCCTCCAAAGGGGTGATATTAGAGATTCTATTCTTAGCAAGATTTAAAATTTCAACATTCGTAAAAACGGATAACGGCATAAGGTTTTTAAGATTAGTATTGGTTAAAGAGAGAACATTTAGTGACAAAAAAAATCCAGAATCATACTCAATTTTTATCTCTCTCTCAAATATCTCAATCGTCTCTTTATTGGGGTCATGAAAGAATTTTTTAAATATACCAAACATTATTTACTCTTTTTTATAGCTTGTGAAAGAATCATTTTAGCCAAAGATACATTACCTTTTGAATCAAAAGTGGCAAATATTGTATGCTTTTGATTGGCATAAATCAAAAAAATTTCCCCCTCCTTGGTTTCTGCCTCAAGATGAATTAAATCGGTCAACCCAATATCTAAAGATGCTTCGGTAAGTGTTCTAAATGTATCGTTGAATAGACTAGATGAAAAAGCAAGGTCTATCGTTTTATCTTCGTCAATATAGATAATCTCTCCTGCTTTATTGAGGATTGTTGAACCAATATAACCACTAATTTCCTGAATTTCATTAATTACTTTCTCCAATTTCATTTTCTCTCCTACTTTCAATATTGTATATTATAAATTACCTCATTATCGGATTGATCTCCGTATCGATTTATATTCATAAACTCTTTAAATTGCTTATTAGACAGCTCCATACCATGCTCTTTTTCAGTCTCTAACAGTTGTTTATAGAGTGGTTCAATAATAGATTTTGCCTTTTTTGAAGCAGCACGACGGGTGGAGATATAGTTACGAACTGTCCCATCCCGATTAAGAGAAGGACGAATATAGGCAAATACCCAATAGAATCCCTCATTTTTACATCGATTTTTAACCAAACAGGAGACCTCTTTTTTCTGTTTTAACTCATCCCAAAGTAACTTAAAGATTATCCTTGGCATATCATCATGACGTATAATATTATGGTTTTCTCCAATTAACTCTCCATAGCGATACCCCGCAATTTTATAAAAAATTGGGTTTGCATAGATAATAAAACCATCCAAATCAGACTGAGAAACAATAATATCAACAGAACTTAGTATTTTCTCTTTTTCCAATACTGTTTATCTCCTTTCTCGAGATATCACTCCTCGGTAAACTTGTGTAATAATAATATAAATTGTATTAATTTAGTATTAAAAATTTATATATATATAATAAAGTTTAATTATGTTATAATTTCCACCATGAGTTCAGAATAGTTAATATATATTGAACTTAATACAATTGATTAAAAAGGTTGGAATTATGATAAATGAGTCTATTTTTGAAGATATAAAACAAATTAATGGCTACCTTGGTATAGGTATTAGCCAATATACAGGTGAACTTTTACTCTTTGATAAATTCGATAATAAAATAAATCTTGAAGAGACAGCAGTTATTTTTAATGATGTATTTAGAAGTTCTCATAGTCTTTCAAAAAAGCTTTCATTGGGAAAAACAACCATTATGGAGATTACCACCGAAAAAGCAAAAATTATTATGGCGTGTTCAGGGGAAGATGAGTCTGTTCACCTACACGTTTTTGCTATTTTTAAACAAGATGGAAATGTTGCACTTGCAAAAATGGTACTTCCTAAGATATTAAAAGAGTCTATTAGAGGGCTATCCTAAAAAAAATAGAATAGAAAAAATAGAATAGAAAAAATAGAATAGAAAAAATAGAATAGAAAGAGTAGCATAAAAAAGTATCCCGTTGGATACTTTGTCACACTCCCTACAATCGCATTGCACGAATATCCCCAAAAAATATCAAATCTTTTAAAACAGCTTTTTTGGTAATTCCATCTTTATCAATACTTAAGAGAAGTTCCCCCTTATCGCTAGAGAAGATATCCTGATTGATAATCGCCTGTGCATACCACGCTCCATCTGCTCCTAAAATATCTTTATACTCTACTAGTTCAGTGCTATTTGGGATATGAATAGTAACTGAACCATTCTGCTTTTCAGCACCTACAGCAGTAAAGAACAAATCTTGACTTTTCGTTTTATTAGGAACATAACTGTTTAGATTAAAATAGAGTGTTAAGAGATCATCTTTTGAGTAAGCCTCTGTCGTATTGACATCTTTGACCTTGACACCTCTTTTCCATCGTTGATACTCTTTGGTAACAGTTTTATTCACATGGTCTATTCTATATACTTTATTGGTGGTCTTAGAACCACTTGATTTAATCACCTGATACATATCTGAGACCATCATCCCATTTTCCATATGCCCTGTTGAGACGTGTCTCTCCTCTCTTCCCCCTGAAAGTGTCTTCGCAATTCCCGTTGCTTCTAGTTTAATATCAATCTCATAACTATTTTCATCTTGGGTCAATACGGCATTTGCCACCCCAATCTCTCCAATTATTCCAAACTCAACAAGGTAATCTACCGTGATTGTTTTTGCTTGAATTATATTTAATGTCACAATTAATAATAGTATAGACTTAAATAATTTTTTCATAATTAACCTTTATTTAACTTTTTAATATTTACAATATCGAAATTTAATCACATTTATGTGTAAAAAATGTGAGACTCTACAAAGAGTAATGAATTATAGCTGTAAAATTATATATTATTTTTTAAAATGGAAAACTTATGAATCAAACAATTGAAACCCCTACCCAAACTTCTATAGATATCAACACCACACAGAGTGAACAGATTATTGAAACACTAGACTTGCATCTTGATTGGTATACCCAAACACTTCTGTCTCATCTATACAATAGCAAATATGGAGATTTTTTCTCCTATACTTTTTTTAATATCCCTTTAGCCAATATCATCTCTGCCTTTTTGGCTCTTTTCTTCTTTCTTTTTCTTAGAAAATTATTTACCACCCTAACCATAACGATACTTCATCCTCTTACCAAAACAACCAAAACATTTTATGATGATAGAATTCTATCAGCACTCAAAGGTCCCATCTCTTTTAGCTTTGCTATTATTGGTGTCAATCTCTTTTTTGCACTACTGTTTTTAGAAACCCCTATGGTCACAAAAATTATAAATAGCATGATTATGTTTAATATTTTTTGGACAATTTATCTACTCACTTACGCTTTACGCGATGTCATCTATAGATTTACCAATCGATTTAATCCTGAACTCTCCTATGAAATGGGAAATTTTATCCTAGCAATTATTCGTGGTATTATTATCGCTGTTGGTCTAGGAGCAATCCTACAACTATGGGGTATTAATGTAGCAGGATTGGTAGCAGGTTTGGGAATTGGTGGTTTAGCATTTGCTCTTGCCGCCAAAGATACGGCGGCAAACCTCTTTGGCTCCATCGCCCTACTTTTAGATAAATCAGTACGCATTGGTGAGTGGATAAAAATTGATGGTGTAGAGGGAACTGTAGAGGATATCGGAATGCGTACCACCAAAATTCGCTCTTTTCAAAACTCCCTAATTACCCTACCCAACCAAGCCATTGCAAACAGCCCCATAGAGAACTTTTCACGTCGTCAAAGCAGACGTATTAAAATGAAGATAGGCATCACCTATTCGGCCACTTCAGAACAGATAGAGAATATCGTGGGTGATATAAAAACCATGTTACGAAATCACCCAAACATCTCCCAAGAGAGTACCATGCTCGTCAACTTCACCTCCTTTGATGATAGCTCATTGGGTATCTTTATCTATACCTTCAGCAACACAGCCGTCTGGACAAAATATATGGCGATAAAAGAGGATGTAAACCTAAAAATAATGAAGATAGTAGAGAGTAACCAAGCTCAATTTGCCTTCCCATCTCAATCAATTTATATTGAGCAGATAGCAAAAAAAGCGTTGTAGCTATAGTTATACTTCTCATTAAGGAGAGTTATAACTTATAAACATTGTCTAAAAAACCAAACAAGAACATACCCAAGTGGTATGAGTCCCACGAATGCTGATATACCAACAAAACATAACATTAATGTACCGATTAATGTCTCTTTTTCATCCTTTGCATAACCATTCATAATCTTTATCCTCCTTCTGTATGGATAAATTATAATGAATATAATATTAATTTATACTTATATAATTAATATTTAAAAAATGTATAATTTTATAATATAAATAAATATAACTTATTTTAAGTATATGCCTTTAACCCATTATTTATCTGTACATATGCCTCAATGGGTGTTGTCTCAAAGTAGAAAATATTGTGCTTTTTGGCAAAATCTTTGGTAATTTTTTGCACTGCTAAGAGGTTAAATCTAGGGGCTTTTGGAAATAAATGATGCTCTATTTGAGTATTTAATCCACCATAGAACCAATGTACAAACATACCACCACTAAGTGAACGGCTTGTTCGCATCTGTAGCTCCATCCATGAGAGTTTTTTGCCCTCTTTCTCCTCGAATGTTTCACATCCCAAGTGATTGGTAATAAAACCAAATGCCAACCATGGAGAGAGAATGAAATTATATGTTAGAAGAACAATAAGACCATTACTAAACCCTAAAGAGGCGAAGATAGTTCCCCAGATGATAGGCCAATGAAGAAGCATTAATGCAAACTCCCCATAATGCTTATTTCTTAGAGCAAAGGCGTAGGATTGAGCAATAAAAGCACTGTTCATAAAAAACATTGAACCCCAAAAAATTATGTATTTGTATTTTTTAATAAGAGGACTGTTTCCTCTGTGCTTGTCATTAGTAAATGCTCCATCTAATGCACGAATATCCTCATCTTTTTCAATAATATTACAAAAGGTATGATGATTCACATTATGTTTATAATCCCACCATTTTGAGGAATTACTTAAGATAATTGCTGAGAAGGGATAGGAGAGTTGAAAGGAGAGTTTTTTACTTTTGAAATACTGCGTATGCAGAATATCATGAGAGATAAAAACTGCACGAGTGGCAATAATCACCATAAATAGACCCAGTAGAAATGGATTCCACATTGAAGCCGTGTACAATGCCATCGTAATAGCAATAAGCACCCCTATCATCTCTACTGTACCTCGGACAGGAACTCTATCAAGAAGTCCTGCTTCTCTTACCTCTGCTCTTAACTCATCAAAATTGTTTGGATACCGTGTGTGTACCATCTTTACCCTTTTTTGTTAAATTTATTTTTTAAATTACTACTGATTATAACAAGCATATCTTGATTTTATATCTTAAGGTTAAAAAGTGGATTGCCCCTTTTGTGGTAATGTTACGCAGAAGAGCATATTCATTATTTTAGCTATAATTACAAAAAATATCACAAGGATTATAAACAATGAACGTACAAAAAATTAGAAGTATCTGTAGACCATTTAGAGTAGTATTAGGCTTAGGGCTTATTGGTTATGGAGTATACAGTGGAAACAGTTGGTTCTATCTAGGAGCCCTCCCTTTAGTAGCTGGTCTGTTAAACTTCTGTCCACTCTGTAAAGTTACAGGTGAATGTGACATCATGGGTGGGAAATAAATCCCTTTCCTAGAATGTATCAAAGAGAGTTTGAAAATGCACTAAGAGACACAATACCCCCACGAGCAATGCTCTTTTATGGAGAGAATGAGTACCTCATTAGCTCCTACCTACAGCACTATATCAATATTACCGACTCCAAAGATTCATTATTAACACAATATTTTGAAGAGTATGACTTTGATGTAGCAAAAAACTATCTCTCCCAAAGTTCTCTCTTTGGTGGAATTAATCTGCTTATTATCAAACGGGATAAAAAGATTCCAAAAAAAGAGCTGGATAGATTAATTGAGCTTGTACAAAAAAGTCGTGATAACTATCTTCTTTTTGAGTACAAAGGAGTAGCAAAAGATGCAAAATCTCTACAGGCTTCATTCTCTCCTAAAAAAGGAGCGAACTGGTTGCGACTTTTTGAACCTAGTCTACGAGAAAACATCGCTTTTTTACAGAGAAAATCAACGCATATAAAACTAGAGATAGACCACTATGCCCTACAACATCTTCTGCTTCTACTCAATAATAATCTGGCACTCTGTGCCAATGAACTCAATAAATTGGCTATTTTAAAGGGAAAAGTAACCTCTAAAGATATCGACAGACTAGTCTACTCCACAGCTCCTTTGGAAGTCGAACAACTGCTTCTAAATCTATTTGAAAAAAAACCTGTGGTAGCTACCATCAATCGTCTTATAGAAATCGGTGTAGATGAGTACTCCATACTTCGTTCAACACAGTTTTTTATCAATCAAATTTTTCTCTTTCATGCCTATATGAAACTACATGGAACTATCGACTCGAAAGCGATATTGGGATATAAACTGCCCAAAAATATAGAGGAGCAAAAAGCCTCCCTTGCACTTCGGGTTAAAAGTCAAAATCTTTTAAAAATATTTGAACACCTTTTGGCAATAGAGCTACAGCTAAAAAGTAGCACTTCCATGGATAAAGAGGCACTACTCTATGCAGGATTTATTAAGCTACAGCAGTATCTATAGCTCTTGATTTCATCATGCTGTCTACCTTCTTTTTAATATGTGCATAGTCTGTTATTTTATCAGCTACATAGGTGTAGCCCTCTATCTCACTGGCTAACACTTCTTCTTGATTATCTACAAAAAGAAGCGTTGGAACATTGTTTTTTTTAATCTGTTTTGTTAATTGCTTATGCTCAATATCAGAACTCACTCTATCCATAAGAATACTTCTATATTTTCTACTACTCATGACCTTTTTTAACGCATCAATACTGTTAACCACCTCAACGGTATATCCTATTTTTTCTAAAATAGCACCGATAATTTTTGACTCCATTGTTGTCTCTTTAAAGAGTAAGATATCTTTAATAATAGTATCAATAGGTATCATATCTCTATTTAGATAACTATTTTTATAATACTTCTCTAACACTACCATAAACTTATCTAACTGAATTGGTTTAGAGACATAATCATCTAGTCCTTCTGCTAAAAATCGTTCTCTATCACCTTTTAACGCATTGGCAGTAACTGCAACAATCGGCACATGATTCAACCCATTTTTCACTTCATAATCCAAAATAGCATGAGTGGCATCCACACCATTCATTACAGGCATTTGAATGTCCATAAAAACAATATCATAATCATTTTTTATACGCATCTCAAATGCTATTTTTCCATTCTCTGCCACATCAGATACAATCCCTAGATTTTTAAGTGTATGAACAATCATCTTTTGATTAATGATATTATCATCGACTACCAATGATTTTATGCCTTGGTAGGGTGCTGTTTCAACACCTTTCTCCCCTGCTATCTGTTGTGAGTTAAGAAGTTGTTTCTCCTTTTCTAAAACCTTTTTAATAGATTTCTCAACTTTGGAAAAAGTAACAGGTTCATAGATAGTATATGTAAAATTTTGAGACAAATCCAAAACAACTTCTCTTTGATGCAAGTTCGTTACCAACACTATTTCTGTACTTTTATGGTACCTTTTAATTAATTGAATCAAAAACTCTTTTTCTACTTCATGACAATGAACATAAAGTACATCAAAATTTTTTCTATTGGTTAAGCAATCTTCATAATTATTAAAATGTGTTAACAGTATTTCAGGGTAGCTATTTAAATAATTGGTCAAATATCTATTTGACTGTTTTCCCTCAATATCTTTTAATGAAAAAATAGCAACATTGTGAGGTTTAAATGAAACCATTTCATCCTCACCCTCTACCTCTAATTCAAGCTCTAATTCAAGAATAAATGAAAAAGTACTCCCTTTGCCTACTTCGCTTTCTAATAACAGAGAGCCTCCTAACATCTGAACCAATCGAGAGGATATTGCCAAACCTAAACCTGTTCCTCCATACTTTCGACTTGTTGAGATATCGGCTTGAGTAAATACATCAAATACTCTCTCACTCTGCTCTTTACTGATGCCAATACCTGTGTCTTTTACGCTAAATTTAATCTTTTCTTTTCTACTATTTTGGGTTAAAATTTTTTCTATTTTAACATCTATTTCCCCATCTTCATCGGTAAATTTTACAGCATTAGAGATGAGATTTATAAGTACTTGTTTAATCTTAGTACTGTCACTTCTAACCATTTTTGTAGAGAGTGAAGGATCAATCCATAAAGAGAAATCTATGTTCTTCTTAGAAGCATTCACGGCATAAGTCTCAATAACATTCTCAAACTCCTCAATCGGGGCAAATGAGACCTCCTCAAGTGTAACATTGCCACTTTCCATTTTTGAAATATCTAAAATATCATTGACAATAGTAATTAAATCTTCAGAACTTTTACGAATAACATGAACAAACTCCTCTTGATCTCCATCTAAATCTGTTGAATTCAAAAGTTTTGTAAAACCAACAATCCCATTAAGAGGGGTACGGATTTCATGTGACATATTTGCTAAAAAAAGACTCTTGGTATGATTGGCTTCATCAGCTAACTCTTTCATATTATGAAGCTCTTCTATCATCTCAGACATCAACATATGTAGTTCAGGGGTATTTTTATTTTTGATTGTCTCTTTAAAATCATTCGCATTATCTTTAAACTCAGAGTAGTTCTCTATCTCTAATAGCAATTTTTGTAAGCTCTTCTCCTCCATAGCCATATACTTGATAATATACTCTTTACGATTAAACATAAACATGGATAAAATTAAAACTAAAAAAGAGGCAAAGAGTACTATCTTCTCTTCGAAAAGACGCTCCTCTAAATTTTTCATAGCAAGACCATTTATGGCTTCATTTTTAACCATTTTTTCTATTTTATTAACAATAATATTATGATGAGTATAAGAGGTATAAAGAGTATAAGAGGAACCTATCATCAGAAGTATATAGGTTAGTAGCATAACAATTATCATTTTATTCTTTTTCATTATTAAATCCTTGATTAAAATATTATAAAACTATTAATATTATTTTGTATGTTAAATTATATCTTAAGATTTATTATAAATTAATTATTTAAGTTTTATTTTAGAATAAATTCTATTTTTATCTATTCCATAACATTTTCATCTGATACTAAGTTGATTGGGTATCATCTTATGATAAAATACTGCTTCCAAAATTCTTGCTCATATATTTGGATAATCTAATTGATTACAATAATGGGCTATAAAACCAAAAGGAACACAATGAACAACTACGAAACACTGTATGTACTTAAACCTACACTAACAGATGAAGAAACAGCTGCAAATATTGCAAAAATCGAAGCGATTCTTGTAAGAGAAGGTGCCCAAATTCTTGCTATTAACAACATGGGAATGAGAAAACTAGCCTACCCAGTTGAGAAAAATGAGCGTGGTGTATATACCATCGTTTATTTTAAAGCACAAGGTACAGTTATCAATGAACTTGAGAGAAACTTGAAGTTCAATGAAGAGGTTATTAAGTACCTTACTGTTAGATATACAAAAGTAAAAGAAGTTGCACAATTTGAAAAACTTGTAACTGCTGCGAACAAAGTTGAAGAGATTAAAGTTGAAGAGCCTAAAGTAGAAGAGACTATAGCTACTGAAGAAGCCACAACTGAAGAGCCTACAACAGACGCACCAGAAACACCAGCTGAAACAACAACAGAAGCATAATCATAAACTGAGGAAGCACCCATGTATAACAAAGTAGTATTGGTAGGACACCTAACAAGAGATGTTGAGATAAGATATGCACAAGGAAGTGGTGCCGCGGTTGGTAATGTTGGAATTGCAACAAGCCGAAAGTGGAAAACCCAAACAGGTGAACAAAAAGATGAAGTAATGTTCATTGACTTAACATTTTTTGGGCGTACTGCTGAAATAGCAAACCAATACCTTCGTAAAGGGAGCAAAGTTTTAGTAGATGGACGACTTAAGCTTGACCAGTGGACGGCCCAAGATGGAAGTAAAAAAAGCAAACACGCCGTTATTGTAGAAACTCTACAGATGTTAGACACCAAGGCAGATAGCCAAAACCCTAACCATAATAACGGATATGGTAATCAACCTAGCCAAAATAACTATGCAAGTCAGCAACAACAGCCAAACCAAAATAGTTATGGTAATAGTAGCAATAGTGGTGATGGATATAACAATCCTCCACAGCAACAGCAACAGCAACAAGGTTATGGTCAACCACAAGCTTCACAGCAACCATCTTACCAGCAACCACAACAGCAACAGGCACAACCGTCCGTTCCAGAAATCGACATCGATGAAGATGAGATACCATTTTAGGAGACCACCATGGCAGAGAGAAGAAAATTTAAAAAAAGATATTGTAAGTATTGTGAATCAAAAGTTGATTTTATCGACTATAAAGATTTGAACCTATTGAAGTTTAGTCTTAGTGAGAGATTTAAGATTATGCCAAGAAGATTAACAGGTAACTGTAAAC
>Ga0256913_10001196_pt1 | contig 13413 bp, 10 predicted proteins | sample Axial_MatmetaG_FD_185970 | JGI IMG/M metagenome (GOLD analysis project Ga0256913, IMG submission 185970) | Deep-sea worm associated microbial mat communities from Axial Seamount, Juan de Fuca Ridge, Pacific Ocean - Axial_Mat | ecosystem: Environmental > Aquatic > Marine > Oceanic > Microbial...
CTCAAGATGGATCAACGCCGGTGAAATTGAAAATAAAGGTATTGAGCTTAGTGCTTATATCGACATTATCAAAAACAAAAACTTCACTTGGGGTATGGACTTCAACTGGGCTAAAAACAATAATGTTGTAAACGAACTTTATGGTGACCTGGAAGCCTACCAGATCGGAAGCTCCTGGGGTGGCTTATCCATTGAAGCAAACCCGGGCGAAACTTTCGGAATTATCAAAGGTTATGCTTTCGTACGTGACGATGCCGGAAACATTGTTGTTGATGGTGCCGGTTATCCGGAAAGAACTTCAACCCTTGAAGAAATCGGCTGTGTTGTTCCTGACTGGACAGGTGGTGTTAACAACCGCTTCACTTTTGGTAATGCAAACAACTGGGGCCAGATCAACTTCAACTTCCTGATTGACGGAAGGAAAGGTGGTGACATATTTAGTGTAACGAAGATGTTCGGTCTGTATGCAGGTGTTCTTGCACAAACTGCTGAAGGTAATATCCGTGAAACAGGAGTTGTTGCAGGTTACAATGTTATGACTGACGAAACATTTGTTCATGAAGACGGATCTGCGTTGAACACCAACCTGGATGATCCTAACAATACGGACATTGTTCCTTCGAACTATTTCCATTACAATGCATATAAACTGCACGAGTGGAGTATCATTGACGGTTCTTTCATCAAATTGCGTGAAATCGCCATCAGTTATGCTTTACCAAGCAGAATGTTTGAAAACAGCAAAGTTTTCAGAGGTTTTGATGTTTCTCTTTACGCACACAACGTAGCTCTGTTGTGGGTTGATAAATCAAATGATATCAAAATTGATCCTGAAACAGGATTTGGTGCCTCTAACTCAGGTATGGGACTTGAGCAATATCAGTTGCCGCCGTCACGTACTATTGGTCTCAAATTTTCTGTTAGCTTTTAATCATTAAACTGGAAATTTAAAACTTAAAAAACATGAAAAAAATATTCAATTATACCTTAGTGGTGCTGGTGATCGGACTTTTGATTACATCCTGCACCAAGAATTGGGAAGAGATGAACATTGACCCGAATAACCCGGTTGATGTGCCTATGACCAATATTCTGGCCAACTCTATTATTTATACTGGTGACCAGTTTTTTGATGACTGGCAGGGCATGAATAACTTCTGCAGCTATACAGGACACGTAACTAAGATTCAGTATATCGATGAAGCTCGTTATCAATATCGTTCAAATGTTGTTGATAATGCCTGGAGAGATTATTATCGGATCCAGATGGACCTAGTGAAACTTAAAGATAAAGCTATAGCCGCAGAGAATCCGTACATGGAAGCTGTTGCAACCACTTATTCTGTTTTCTTGTGGCAGATGGCTGTTGACCAGTGGGGAAATATTCCTTACAGCGAAGCCGCTTCTGCAGAAAGTACAGAAAACTGGACACCTAAGTACGACAATGCTGAAGAAATCTATAATGATTTATTCAACAAACTGGAAGAAGCCAACAATAAATTTAACATCACAGGACTTCCTGCAAATCAAACAGAGATCGGTGATGGAGACTTTATTTATGGTGGTGATGCCAGCAAGTGGCAGAAGTTTGCCAACTCTCTGAGGCTGCGCTTAGCTGTCAGGATTTCCAAATCAAATCCTGCTAAAGCCAAAAGTGAAATGGAAACTGTTTTCAACAACCCAAGCAAATATCCTATTTTCACCAGCAACGATGACGAAGCTAAGTTGAAATGGGAAGGTGCTGCTCCTTACAAAGAGCCTTGGGCTGAGAACCATGAGAATCGTGACGACCATGCCATGGCGCAGACAATTGTTGATTCTCTGATCAACCTTGGAGACCCGAGATTACCTGTTATTGCCGAACCAAACGGAGAAGGTAATTATATTGGTGCTCCCGAAGGTGCCCCTAACGGAACTTTCAATCCTGATACTATTTCACGTATCGGATATATGTATCGTGATGATGTAGCCGGATATACATGGTTCATGCGCTACTCAGAATTAGAGTTTATTATCGCTGAAGCCGCCATGAATGGGTGGAGTACTCCTGAAGATGCTGAAACCGCTTATTTGAATGGTATCACAGCTTCTTTCGAAGAAACGGGTGTTTCCGATCAGTTCGATGCTTATGTAGCTAACCCACTGGTTGCTTTCACAGGTACAGACGCTGACAAATATCACAAAATCTATTTGCAAAAATGGATTGCCTTGTTCAAAGAAGGCCAGGAATTATGGGCTGAACAGCGCAGAACCGACTTCCCACCGATGCCTTCAGCATCAGGATCAGTTTACGGACCGGAGAACCACAACCGTGGACCTTTCCATTATCCTTATCCTGTTTCGGAACAAGTACTGAACAGTTCTAACATCAGTCCTGAACTGGAAGGAATTGTTGATGACTTCTGGGGAAAACAACTTTTCTGGGATACCAGGACAGGAGTTCATTAATAGAACTTATTATATAATAATCTTAAAAGCCGGCCTTTTGTGCCGGCTTTTTTTATTGGTGCTATCAAGAGTGATATTATTTATCGTAAAATGAGTGTCATGTTTGATGTCAATATTAAACATATAAAAAAGGGAAGACAAATGTATCAGGACAGTGTTCATAATTTTTGTAAGTCATTTTTATAAACTGTAAACCACAACTCCACTTAGTTTAGTCTGAAAACAACACTGAATTGATTTTAATTTATTATTCCTTCCTTTCTATATAAGCTTAACATCAGGTCAGCCCCTCCCCTTAATTTGAGACTTTACAATTGTACAGCATCTATTATGGTTAATCCAGATTGTTCAACCTGAAGCCAGAAAAAAAACAAGATGTAATTATGGGTTTCTTTTGCTTTAATCAGCATCAGAAAATCTGAGAAGCGGTAAATATTTTTGCACGACCGAATCAAAAGCAGCTCTGTAGGCCGAATCAACAGGTTTTGCCGGTGGCGATTCCACTTTCAACGGATTAATTGCTTTGCCGTTTCTGTAAAATCTGAAATCAAGATGAGGGCCTGTAGCCAACCCGGTGTGGCCAACATATCCGATCAATTCTCCCTGCCTTACATGCTTACCTACTTTAATACCTTTGGCAAATCCTTTCATATGCATATAGGAGGTAGTGTAAGTTCCATTATGTTTAATTTTCAAATAATTTCCTCCGCCACGTTTCTGATAACCCTTTTTTATAACCACCCCATCACCAACGGAATGCACAGGAGTTCCTTCGGGAGCAGCATAATCCACCCCGTGATGCGGTCTTCTTATTTTTAATATGGGATGCATCCGGCCTTCCGAAAATCGTGAACTGATACGGGAATATCTTAAAGGTGCTTTCAGGAATGTCCTTTCCAGACTGTTGCCTGCCGTGTCAAAATAATCTCCCTTTCCGTTCTGTTCAAAATAAAAAGCATACAGATCTACTCCACTGTGATTAAAATCTGCTGCCAACACTTTTCCCAGTCCCGTGTATTTATCATCTACATAAAACGTTTCGTAAATAGCTTTGTACTTGTCTCCTTTTTGCAAACCAAAAAAATCAATAGTCCAGGCATATATTTCCGACAGGTCGTTGGCCAGATTCGGATCATCCTGATGCGCTACTAAAGCATTCCAGAGAGAAGTTTCTATTTCTCCGGTGGCCGTATCAATCTTTGTCACAATTTCCTTCTCGCCCCGGATGGCATAAACACTATCTGTCAGGTGGTATAAAACATAAGAAGAAGGTGTTATATCATACACAAAATAGAGAGTCCTGGGAACCGAATCCTTGCTAAAAAACAGGTAATATGAGTTTCCGTATTTTATACGTCTAACATCAAAGGTATCTTTCGTATTTCTGGCTATGTAATCAATGACACTGTAATCAACACCGTTTCTTAAAAGAATATCGGCCAGAAACTCGTTACGTTTTACTTTATCCTGCTTCACAACGAGAGAATCCACATCAATGCCGTACATAATCTCCGGAACATAATAGGTTACATCCGACTGCAGGGTCTTTTCATCTGTTTTTCCTTGCCGGCCACACGCTATGGCAATCATTATCACCATAAGCATATAAATCCCCACTCTGATTGTCCTCATCATCAACATTAAATTAAGGTGCAAAGATACATTTATATCATTTCTGAGAAATGACTTCGGGATGTTCTTTCTCTTTATAAACGTAGTTTTTGTTTACAGACACTTTATGCCTGTTCTTCGGCATATTTCCGGCCTGCTGCCAAAGCTTTCAGGTTCAGCTGGACAATATCATCTCCCTTTTTAGAGAATACCATTTTGATAGCCTCCTTAAGAGATTCATATGAAATATCAAGGTATGGAGAAGCTGCTCCCAATACTACAATATTGGCTGCTTTTACTGATCCCTGGTCTTTGGCAATCTTATCCGCATCAATAGTCACATAATGGGGTAATTTCCGGATATCGTTCAAAACTTCATCCAGGTCAGGATAATCCGAGATATTCTTATACGGATTCATACTTGTAATAAGCCATCCGTTTTCCTTATCAAGCATGTTCACATACCTGAGCGACTCCATCGGCTCAACGGAAATGATCATGTCGGCTTTCCCTTCGGGAATCAGGTCTGAAGCAATGCTTTTGGAAGAGATTCTCAGATGCGACTGGACGTCTCCTCCCCTTTGGCTCATTCCATGCACTTCGGATTGTTTCAGTTGAAGTCCTTCAGAAAGGGCTGCCGTGCCAATGATGGTTGCAATTGTTAAAATTCCCTGGCCACCAACTCCGGCCAATATAATGTCTTTCTTCATTTTCTTATCATTCATTTAGTGAAGCAAATAATCTCAAAATCTAAGCTTTTGCCGCTGCTTTCTTTTTCTCCATGGCTTTCAGTTTCATTCTTCTGGCCAGTGTCTGAACACATTCGCGGCGGGCAATCACAACAGAAACACCATCATACTCCAGCTCTTCTTTTATGACCTGAACATTCTCTTCGTGTAATCTTCTCAACGGTTTGATCACCCGGATGTGCGCTTCTTCGACCCCTACCCCACGACAAATATCTTCCACTTTACCGTAAGCTGCCGAATCCTGGCCTCCTGTCATGCCCGTTGTCGAGTTATCATTAATCAACACTGTAATAGGAGCTTTTCTATTGACGGCATCTAACAGCCCTGTAATTCCGGAATGCGTAAATGTGGAGTCTCCGATGGCAGCTACGGCAGGAACCAGTCCTGCTTCGGCGGCACCGATAGCCATGGTAATGGAAGCGCCCATATCCACACAACTGTTGATTGCCTGCAAAGGAGGTAAAGCACTCAGTGTGTAACATCCGATATCCGAAAGAACACGGCCTCCCGAATAAGGTTTCAAAGCTTCGTTGAGGGCAGCAAACGAATCCCAATGGCCACATCCGTCACAAAGTTTTGGCGGCCTGCCTTTAACGGCAGCCGACGGATCAAATCCTTCAGCCACTTCAAATCCCAGTGCCCGGCCAACAATATTCGGGTTTAATTCACCAGCCCGCGGAATACTTCCGTCCATCCGGCCTCTGATCTTTTTACCTAAATTCAAATAGCCGCGCAACAACTCCTCCAGGATTGGATAACCCTCTTCCAGTACCAGTATTTCATCCACGCTGTCATATAACCTTTGCAGCATTTTTTTCGGTACAGGATACTGGCCTATTTTCAGAACAGGATAAGGGACTTCACCGTCTTCGTAATTTTCAATTAGGTAATTATAAGCAATACCACAAGCAATGATTCCCAGCGATTTATCCTTACCTTCAATATACCGATTATGCCCTGATGTTTCAGCATCTTCTTCAAAAGCTTCCTGTTTGGCCAGAAGCGTATTGTATTGTTTCCTCGCAATGGACGGCAGCAATACAAACTGGCGCAGGTCGGAAGGTAATCTTAACTCATTTTCCGTTTCGACATCAGACCTTATAACACCCGAACGGGAATGAGCCAGCCTCGTAGTGATACGTAACAAAACAGGAACACTGAATTTTTCTGACAATTCAAAGGCATATTTTGTCATATCATAAGCTTCCTGCTGATTCGAGGGCTCCAGAATAGGAACATAGGCAAATCTGCCGTAAAACCTTGAATCCTGTTCGTTCTGTGATGAGTGCATCGAAGGGTCATCAGCAGAAAGGACAACCAAGCCACCGTTAGCTCCGGTAATGGCCGAATTGATAAAAGGGTCGGCAGCTACATTAAGCCCTACATGTTTCATACAAACGAGCGACTTTTTACCGGCATATGACATACCGATAGCTGTTTCCATAGCCGTTTTTTCGTTCGACGACCACATGGATTTAACACCACGTTCCTTGGCCTCCACTGAAGCCTGTATATATTCTGTGATTTCCGTTGAAGGTGTTCCCGGATAAGCATAAACTCCTGATATTCCAGCATCAATAGCACCCTGAGCGATAGCTTCATCACCCAATAACAGCAATTTCTTCATTCTTTTATTATATTAATTTATACCAGTTCGTAAACGTTTGCAAAATTACCAAAATTCATATCGCGAAAACCGGTTTTTCATAAATCTATAATAATTATAAATTGATTTAGTTAATTTTACCGCGATATCATAAAATATATATGAACCTGTTAGCCCACGCACATTTATCCGGAAACAATAATGACATTCTTTTAGGCAATTTTATTGCCGATGCTGTCAAGGGCAAAAAGAAACTGAATTACAAAACGGAAATACAACAGGGATTTGCCTTACACAGGGAAATTGATGAGTTTACCGACAATCATTTTCTGGTCCACCGGAGTATTGCACGTGTTAAGCCTTATTTTTCAAGATTCTCCGGCGTTGTCATGGATATTTATTACGATCATTTTCTGGCACGGAACTGGCACGACTATGACCAACGCGAATTACCCGTATTTGCAGCACATGTTTACGGCATTTTAACAAGGAATGTGTTCATTCTGCCCCACCGCACCAAAAGGTTGTTGCCTTTCCTGATCTCGCAAAACTGGCTGACGGCTTATGGTGATTTTTCCGGATTGCAGCATGTTTTTAACGGTATGGACAGAAAAACCGGACGGATATCAGGTATGGATAAAGCCATTGATGTTTTGAAACAAAATTATGACGATCTCTATGCAGATTTCAGATTGTTTTATCCTGAGCTTATGGAATATGCAGACAAACAATTAAAACTCATCATTGAAGAGGTTAATAATATAAAGTAACGACCAGTTTTCTCGGCCCGCCGTGATTGCGGAACTCACATAAATAAATACTTTGCCAGATACCGAGATTCATTTTGTGGCCTGTTACAGGAACCGTAACAGACTGGCCGACCACAGTAGATTTAAAATGGGCAGGCATATCATCAGGGCCTTCCATTACATGTGTATAATAAGGAGCTCCCTCAGGTGCTATCCTGTCCAAAAGGGTATTCAAATCTGTTCTGACGTCGGGATCAGCATTTTCATTGATCATTAAACCAGCCGATGTATGTTTAATGAAGATATGCAACAGTCCTTTCTCCGGCAGATCACCAATAGCATTTTCGATATATCTGTCGATAATATGAAACCCTTTGCTGAAAGCAGGAAGATTTATTTCTTTTTGTACGATCATATACAGGCTAAATTAAAAAAAGCCCCGCAAAAGCAGGGCTTTTAAATAATTTAAAAAATCAATTTATTTTTTGATTCCTACCATTTCTTCAAGCATATCGGTAGTTAGTGATTTCGGCCTTTCAAGCGGATAACCCAAAGCGCGATCCCAAACAATGTTGGAAAGCACACCTATTGAACGTCCGATAGCAAATAAAACAGTATAGAAGTCATATTCAGTAACCCCATAATGCCATTGAACAACACCAGACTGTGCATCAACATTCGGCCACGGATTTTTGGCTTTACCATGTTCTTTCAGGATGTCAGGAACAACATCGTATAACACGCTTACTAATTGGAACAAGGGGTCATCACCCATATGTTTCAGGCAGAATTCCCGCTGTATGGCATATCTCGGGTCGGTTTTCCTCAATACGGCATGGCCATATCCCGGGATTACCTGTCCGCTGTTTAGTGTATCCCAAACATATTTTTTCAGGTCTTCTTTGGAAGGTACTTTTCCGCCCATTTGTTCCTGCAATCCCTGCAGCCACCGGAGTACTTCCTGATTAGCCAAGCCGTGAAGCGGACCCGCCAGGCCATTGATCATTGCCGAAGTAGCATAGTAAACATCAGAGAGTGCACTAGCCACCAGGTGACCTGTATGAGCACTTACGTTACCACTTTCGTGATCGGCATGAATGATGAAATACATTCTGGAAACATCATCATAAGGAGCTTCTTTTCCCATCATGTAAGCAAAGTTGGCTCCAAAATCCAAATGCGGATCCGGATAACGGTGCGACTTTTCGGGATGATATATTTTCCTGTAAATGTAAGCTCCGATCAAAGGCATTTTAGCCATCAGGTTGGTAGCGTCTTCGTACGTGCTATCCCAGTAATCCATTTTACTGACGCCTTCACGATAAGCGATGTTAAACCTTGATTCTCTTTGTAAGGTCATTACCGCAGCCGAAAGAATGGCCATCGGATGACTCTCGCTTGGGAAGGAATCAATAACATCCCAAACATAACGCGGAATAGTACGACGATTGCTGAAATCTGTGATTACATGCTGTATCTCATCTTCCGAAGGAATTTCTCCCGTTAGTAACAGATACCACAATCCTTCTACGTAAGGCATTTCGGCACCTTCCGGTTTAGGAAGTTTTTCAAATACTTCCGGTAATGTGTAACCGCGATAACGGATTCCCTCATAAGGATCAAGGTAGGAAATGTCTGTTACCAGGCTTTTGATACCCCTCATTCCGCCAATAATCTGTTGAACTGTTACATCGGCGATAACTTTATCTCCGTGTTCTTTTAACAGTTTTGTTGTTCTTGGCCTGTGCTGTTGTATTTTGTCATACAACACTTCTTTTAATGTAGGCATGATGTTATAAATTTTTAATGTTTATTAATTATGTGAATTAAAAGGTTATTTTCAACTTTTTTACAGATTCTCAATTATTTAATAAGGAGCACAAAGTTACGAAATAAAGATGTTTTTTGTATGCATTTTCACAACATATTTAGGTATTTCTATATGTTTTTTTCAACTTTTTAACAAATCGCCCGAAAAAGGAATTTATTACGACCATTTACCGACTATTTTCCACCATTCGCCGAAATGTTATTTACTCCTCCTGCTGCACGATATATCTTTGTTTTCGAAATTCAACATTAAAAACTTTTGTAAAAATGGAAAACTCAAACAGACTTTACCGATCGAATACAGACAAAGTTATAGGTGGTGTTTCAGGCGGCCTGGCCAAATACCTGAGCGTTGATCCCGTATTGATCAGAGTTGCCTTTGTACTGCTGACATTGTTTGGTGGCGGTGGCATTCTTATTTATATTGTTATGTGGATTGCCATTCCTGCCGAAACCGTCAACTATAAAGCAGCTTTTGATAAAACGGAACATACAGATGCTGAAACTACGGAAAAAGCAGTTCCGGTAAAAACCGACCAGTCGAATACTGCTCTGATTGCCGGTGTCATCCTAATTATTCTGGGAATGCTCTTTCTGGCCGACAGGCTGATACCTTTTTATAATTTACGTGATTTCTGGCCGGTTGTCCTTATAGCTGTAGGCGTGTTAATTATCAAACCCGACCTTTTTAAAGGAAATACTTCAGAAAAAAACGAAATTCCCGTAAATGATCCTGTGCAGGACACTACGGATAATAAATCAAATAATCAGGAATTAAAAAAATCATAGTCATGAAATTCAGGAATATTTTCTGGGGAATGCTCCTCATCTTACTTGGTGTGCTTTTTATCTTACAAAACTTTAACGTCATTGACATCCAATGGTACGGCCTGTGGCAATTATGGCCTGCATTTCTGATCCTCTGGGGAGTATCCATACTTCCGACCAATAACTGGGTCAAAACCATTCTCGTTGCCATCGTGCTGACAGCTTCGGCTTATCTGATGGTTAACAAACCTGTAGAAAAAGACCTTGGATGGATGCACCGTCATTTCGACAAGGACTACAGCTATGATGATGAAGAGGAGTCGTATGACTACGACGATGAAAATGTAAGCCAGGATTTTTATATTGCTTATGAAGACAGTGTAAGTTCAGCCATCATCAATTTCGACATGGCTGCAGGATCGTTTTACATTCAGGATACTACTAACTATTTGTTGAATTTTTCGAAGACAGGTGATCTTGGGGAATACACATACAACATCAAAAGGACAGGCGACAAAGCCAAGATCAATATAAAACGAGCCGGAGAAGAACTGTTCAGAAATGATCACCATAAAGACCACAGAGTCAATCTTACTTTAAATCAGCAACCCGTATGGAGTTTAAATCTGGATGTCGGAGCTGCTAAAGTGGATTTTGACCTGACACGTTTCAAGGTAAAAAAGATTGATATGGACGGCGGTGCTGCCTCCATAAAACTTAAGTTAGGGAACCATGTGCCAAAGTCATATGTAAATATTGATGCCGGAGCTTCGCAAATTATTCTGAAGATCCCTCATGATGCCGGTTGTGACCTTCATCTGAATTCTGTATTGTCGGGAAAGACAATCACAGGCTTTGAAAAGATTGATGGCGGACATTACAGGACAGATAATTTTGACACGGCAGAAAACAAGATCTTTATTACAATGGATGCAGCTGTATCAAGCTATACAATTACCAGGTATTAAACCTGTCCATATAAATTCCCTTTTTGTTTACAAGCCACGCATAGTCGTGGCTTTTTTTTTGACTAGAAACGGACTATTTTAGCCACATAAGACCGGTTTCCGTTAGTCAGGCTGGCAATGTAAACCCCTTTGGGTAAAATTTTACCCGAAAGACTTCTCCCGTCCCAGGTAAAACATACTTCCGGACTATTTCCCGTGGCAGGAACTATCTGCTTTGTAAAGACCATCCTTCCATGTCTGTTGAAGATTTGTATCGTTGCAGAACCGGATATACCCTGTGCTACAAAAGTTATCCGATCAGTAAAGGGGTTTGGATAGGCTAACAGACGGCTATTTGCTGTATCTGCATTTACTTCAATCCCCACAGCACTGTCATACAACCCGAAAAAATCAACTATCATTTCCAGGTAATTTATTCTTGCACTGTCCGGCATCAGGTTTGTCAGACAACCATACTCCACAATAGAAGCAACGCTTTTATATATTTCCGTTTTGCTGGCAACAACCGCAGCCGAATCGTCATCGCTGAACAGCAGCATTTCGAAAGCACTGTCACCGGGCATGAGATAGTAGTCAATATAAGGACGATCACTTTCAAAACCCATCATAAGTCTTTCTGTAGTATCATTCGGCATGCTAAATAGTGTATCTATATAAAAGAAGTACTGGTCTTCCGGGAGATCAACATTGAACATATTATGGACGGGTGTTTCTTCCTGCTTCCAGGTTACTCTTCCCTCCATATAAACATTACCATTCTCATTCAGATAATTTTTTAACAAAACTCCTTCATTGTTACTCAACTCGTGATTGTTGAACAAGGATCCGAGAAGTACAAATACAGATTTATACGACATTAAATCTTCCGGTATGTAATCATTAACTTCATAATTTATATTCAGGTGATCAAGATCTTGTTTTAACGAATCAACCGTTATATGTTTCGGATCAAGATCGGCAATCAAAACATGTGTTCTGCCAAGTAACAGCGAATAAACTCTTTCGCCAACAAATTCTCCGTTCTTGTAAAAAGTAAAATGGGCAGGCATTCTGGTTCCGGAGACAACCCATGGTTTTACATATAACCGGTATCCGATAACTGTTTCTTCACCTGGATTAAGTTGATCAAGCAATTGCGTATCCGACCCGGAAACCTGAACATCACTACTTTCAAATGAAATCTTCACGTCAATATTTTCTACCGTTATCTGGCCTGAATTGACAATTCTAAAATTCACCAAATCTGTTGCTCCCGGTTCTATCCACCCGACTCCGTTACATGTTGCATCAACAACAGACAAGGCAGGAGCCATCACCCACATAGTGGCAATAAATTCTCTGTTACTATCACTTGCTTCTACATTGTTGATCAATTCGAACGAATGTCCGCCGGGAATGTCAGCCGCCACCTTAAACACACATGAACTGTCTATAACAATTGTTTCACCGGCATGCAGGGTTCCTATTTCTGTACTTTGTTGCAAAATTTGAATGTATTCATCTTCTGTCGAATAGTTCAACTGTATGTTTTCAATAGTAACAGATGAATTATTTTTCACTTTTGCTTTCAGGCTAACCGTTTCATCATATTCAATATTTTCATCATCTCCAGAGCTAATCTCATAGGATATCAGCAAACCCGATGACAACTGAAACTCTTTTACAGCAGAAATATTCCTGTCATCCGTCACCCTGGCTCGAATCTGACTAATTTGTTCGCTGTTAAAATCCGAAATTTCCAGTAAACCTTCGGGAGACAGTGATACATGACCGATATTAAACTGAACAGGATTGTAAGTAAAACATCTCCCCGATAATTCTAAAGTCGTATTTTGGATCGGATTAATTATATAATTTACCTTATCACCCGAAGACATCCCCGATGTCCAAACTATTCCGGAAGGAATATCCGTATCGTCAAACCATGTAATCACTTTGCCGGAAGGAAAAATTTTCATGGCAAATGAGAAATGTTCTAAATGTGAAATTAAATCATATGAGGTTTTCCATTTGACTAAAAAATAATCTTCAGTTGATTCATATGTAACTTTGTCTCTGGAGTCGGAATCCAAAATCAAATTACTAAACAAAGGGGCTATCATTTTATTGTTTCTCAACATTGTTGCTTCACCGCGAAAATAAGGGTAGGGCAAATAAGTCCTGTCAAACGTCACAAAACCATCGATATAAACATAAATCTGGTTTACGGTATCCCCATAAAACGGAAACGGAAACGGTAAGTCCAGGCGAACAAATGCCGTATCATTATTTGAAAAAGTCAGTTCTGTCCCTTCTGTTCCGGGAAACTCTTCAGCGGCAGCAGACAATTGATAATCTTTCATTAAACTCCAGTTATAAGGTGGCGTACCACCCTCTGCCTCCAGCTGCACCTGATAAAGTGTGTCCGGTTCCACTGCCGGCAATTCTTCCGTGGTAATGACAGGAGCGTCAAACTGGAATTGTTTCACAACAGATAGTGTTGTAATGCTGTTATCAGTGATATCAACAGGTGTTTCTGAACACACGGTTTCGTTATTTGTTGCATAATCCACAACGCCATAATGCAATATCCGGCCAACACCTTCATGTCTGTCATCTCTTTCAACCACCTGAACAAAATATCTGGCCGGTTCATCAGGATCCACAAATGACAACAAAGGGGTGATATCCAGTTCCACCTCCAG
>Ga0256913_10001197_pt1 | contig 13411 bp, 10 predicted proteins | sample Axial_MatmetaG_FD_185970 | JGI IMG/M metagenome (GOLD analysis project Ga0256913, IMG submission 185970) | Deep-sea worm associated microbial mat communities from Axial Seamount, Juan de Fuca Ridge, Pacific Ocean - Axial_Mat | ecosystem: Environmental > Aquatic > Marine > Oceanic > Microbial...
TGATAGTATACTCCATAGCATCATGCTCTTCTAGCTTCTTCACAATAGATGCTACTGTAGACTCTTTTTGACCAATTGCTACATAGATACAGATAACATCTTGACCTTTTTGATTGATAATAGTATCTATTGCTAGTGTTGTTTTACCTGTCTGTCTATCTCCAATGATAAGCTCTCTTTGACCTCTACCAACTGGCACAAGTGCATCAATAGCTTTGATACCTGTCTGGAGTGGCTCATGAACAGATTTTCTAGCCATGATACCTGGTGCTTTCTCTTCAATAAATCTACTCTCTGCAGCCTCTATCGCACCTTTACCATCTATAGCTTCACCAAGTGAATTGACTACACGACCTAGCATACCATCACCTACTGGTGTCTTAAGGAGTGCGCCCAATCTCTTGACACTAACACCCTCTCTGATACCTTCCATAGATCCCAATATAACTACACCTACACTAGCCTCTTCAAGGTTTTGCACCAACCCTTTAGTACCATTCTCAAACTCTACAACTTCACCAGCCATAACATTATTGAGACCATAAACGGTGGTAATACCATCAGCAACACCTACTACTTTACCTACCTCACTAATATCTACATCAATATCAAAGTTTTCTATTCTCTCTTTGATTATCGAGCTTATTTCGTCTGCATTCAATTTAACTGCCACTACTTCTCCTTTCTTTAGATTACACAATCTATTGTGATTTCATTATAAAATCAATTAACTGTTCTTTAACTCTCTCTTTTGAGAAGTTCACCTCTATACCCAAATCTTCTACATCAACTCTAAGACCATTAAGATCACTATCCTCTTGAGTAAGCTTGATATCTGAACCTGTGTATCTCTTCAGTGTCTCTTCAAGTTGATTAATCCTGTCACTATCTATCTTCTCTTTACTCTTAACTACACCACTGTAGAGATTGCTCTCTTTTTGTATCTGAGCATTCAATACATTGGATATAGATGGCAATAGTCCCAATCTCTTATGCTCTCCTAACAACTTGATAAAGTTAACAAGTTTTTGGTTAGGTTTGCTTCCCAATATGGCTAGCAGGGAATCAACTTTATCACTAGTAGAGATAATAGGAGCTTCTACCATAGATAATACTTTATCATCTCCAAAAGATTCAGAGATAGCGTTGAATATCTTTACATATTCTGACCGCTCACTCTTATTGGAAACACTTAAAAGAGCATCAACATATCTTTTTGCAATTAACTCTTCCATCTTATGCTACCTTCTTATCAATTAGATCAATAACTTTTTGTTCATCAAGAGGTATATCATCTATAGTGATATTATTATTTAACACTTCATTGATAGCTGCTCTTATAACTCTTCTCTCTTCCAATAGAGACTTCTCTTCATACTGCTTCTCCATTGCTTTGAGTTCATTAGCAGAGCTTTTAGCTATCTTTTCAGATAGTATATCTGCCTCTTTTTTTGCAGTACTGATGATCTCCTCAGCTCTTACTCTGCTATCTGAAAGATATGTTTCCGCCTCTACCTTCTCATCTTTGGCAGATTGAAGCTTCGCCTCTATCTCTTTGAGTTGATCTGATATACCCTTCTGTCTACCTACAAAGAAGCTCTTTATAGGGTTTGCCAAAAGGTAATACGCAATACCAACAAAAACTAAAAAGTTAAATATACGAGGCATAAAGTCTGTAGATCTACCTGTAATAGCCTCATAATGCCCAGCTCCTCCTTCATTAGCAAACAAAATAGCTGGAACTATAATAGCAACTACAAACAGTAACTGTTTCATCTTCATCTATAAACCTCCCTACAACTTACTAAACTTGGCTTTGATACTCTCTTTATAGAGAGGTATCTGAGAAAGAAGACTATTTTTCAAATTCTCTTTCTCGCTTTCCATATTTTCCATAAAAGAGAGATACTCTTTATCCAAATCAGACCGTTTGCTCTCCGCTTTGCTCTCTGCAAGTACTTTAGACTCTTCTATAGCTCTCTTTCTGATATCCCCAGCTTTAGATCTAGCCTCGTCTAAAATTCCCTCTGCTTCAGCATAGATCGCCTCACTATTACCAGATAAACTTTTTGCAGCATTCAAATCTTTGGCAATAGAACTATCTCTATCATCCATAAACTTTATCAAAGGATTGTAAAGCATTCGATTCAAAACTACAAGAAGTGTTATAAATAGTACTAAAACAAACAACATCAATGATACATGTATGTCAAGCATTCAAACTCCTCATATAATTTGCACTAATTTTATCATTTTAGGTTTAAAGGATGGATTAAAAATTAAGTATTTTTTATGATTTCTATAAATCTTTGGACTTCTTGTTCATCTTTGAAGCTTATATCTAATCTATTTGATTTTATATTGTATTTGAACGGAAGCAGACTCTTTAACTCTTTATTATATCTACTCAACCATCCATCATCTTTTTTGATCTTTTTGATCTTTTTTTGATCTTTTGATTTATATTTCTTGATGATATTTTCTGTCTCTCTGACTGTTAACTTCTGACCCAATATAGTATCAACTATAACTCTCTCTTGATTATGGTCCAATCCCACCAAAACTTTTGCATGACCTTGAGAGATCTTTCCATCTGACATCTTCTCTTTTGTATATTCACTTAGAGTGAGTAGTCTCATAGTATTGGTGATTTGAGATCTGCTCTTATGTACTATATTTGACAACTCTTCATGGGTGATCTTGTGTACATCTATCAACTCTGAGTATGAGTTTGCTAACTCTATTGGATTCAGATCCTCTCTTTGTATATTCTCTACAAGAGCCAACTCTCTAAGCCTGATACTATCTATATCATAGTCAGCTATTATAGCTTTTATCTTATCTATCTTTGCTAGTTTATGAGCTCTCAATCGTCGCTCACCTGCTACTAGTAGATATTTACCTTCACTCTCTATGACCACGATTGGTTGAAGTAGTCCATGTTTTTGGATAGATTGACCCAACTCCTCTAGGGCATCCTCATCAAAATGTTTTCTTGGCTGATATGGGTTAGGTGTAATACTCTCTACATCCAACACTTCAACTTTATACTGTTCGCTATGTTTTAAAAAAGATTGACTCTCTTCTATCTGCTCCTCATAAGCCAAACCTACCTCTTCTAGGATTGCACCTAGCCCCTTTCCTAATGCCATCTCTACCCTTTTATGATAACGGTTGCTAAATCTTTGTAAGCGATACTACCTTTTGAATTACTTGCGTAGTATGTTACAGGTTTACCAAAGCTTGGACTCTCCGCAACTTTGATATTTCTTGGTACAACTATACACTCTTTACTCTTCTTAATATGGAAAAGTTTATCTTTGAAGTGGTGTGATAGATCTGCCAATACCTGTTTGGATAGATTATTTTGATTTGAGTACATTGTAGGGAGAAAACCTTTGATCTCCAACTTTGGATTTATTGTTTTCTTTAGTAGTGTGACTGTGTTCAGTAACTGAGCCAACCCCTCAAGTGCAAAAAACTCACACTGTATAGGGATGATGACTGAATCTGATGCACTTAGAGCATTTATGGTTATAGGTCCCAATGCGGGTGGCGAATCAATAATAATATAATCATACTTCCCTTTAAGATCCTCTATCTTATTTTTCAAAATTAGTTCACGATTTTTTTTCTTTGAGTTGTAAAACTCCTTCTCTATACCCACCAATCCTATATTGGATGGAGCTAACGATAGACCTCTTATGTCTGTATTTAATATAATCTCATTGAGTCTCTTGATACCCAACAGTACATGATATATATTGAACTCATAATCACTTCTACTATACCCTAAGCTTGTTGTTGCATTGGATTGTGGATCTACATCTATCAACAATACATTTTTACCTTCATCTGCCAATGACGCTGCTAAATTGACGGCTGTTGTAGTCTTCCCTACGCCACCCTTTTGGTTTGCTATACTTATAATTTCGCTCATCTTAAACTATATACTCTCTTTCCCTCTATTTTCAATGAACCATCTTCGCAAAGGTGTGCATCTTCAAGGCTTATTTTATTATTTTTCAAATGAGTCGAGAAGACCCTACTTAGTTCAAATTCTATCTGATACTCACTAAATATCTGCTTCCAAGTGGGAAATTTTTCAACCTTTTGAAGATATTTTCTGATTATCTCTTTGGCTGAAATATCACTATCTAATGATTTGAAACCTTTTTTTGATAGAACCAAATTGAGACCTATACCACATATTAAGCTATTATCTACCTTCTGAGTAATCACTCCTCCGATTTTGCCATCTTCTATATATATATCATTTGGCCACTTGATCCAGACCCTCTCATCTATATCAATAATACTCAACTTCATTATATATGAGAAGTATATGGATGCAGACCCCAAAGATAGATCTTTTGGTAGCATATCTATATCAATAGCAAAAGATAAAAATAGATCTCCACTATCTCCTACCCAGCTATTGTCTCTACTGCCCACACCGCTATCTTGTATATCAGCAGTGATAGCAACAGGAGTGGATAATCTACCACTTTTTAGCTCATCTATCAGATATTTTTGGGTTGATTGCAATCTATCAAACGAGTATATCTCCAACTTTAAGCCCCCTCCCTAGTAGGTATGATTTCGCATCCATCGCCCTCTTTGATGGTGGCTGTAGAGTAGATATCTCTATAGAACCTATACGGCAACCCACTACAATAGTGCTATTTTTGATATCCAATATCTCTGCTTCTATATGTGACCCACTTAAACTATCTATACTCATCTCTATGATCTTCAATCCACTCTTGAGATATATACCTGGCCACCCCTCAAATGCACGATATTTGTTGTAGATAATTTTACTATCTATCAACTCTACCTCTCCGTCACTCTTGCGTATCTTTTTGCAATATGAAGCATTTGCTCTTATCTGCCCCATAGGCTCTATTTGATCAAATTCTCTTATAGTATCTAGTGTCAATCTACAAGCATCTTGGCTCAATTGGGACATCAAACTCTTTAAGCCCATATCATCTGGTATCTTAAAGTATCTATATCCCAATATATCACCACTATCCAACCCCTCCTCCATCAACATAGCAGTAACACCACTATACCTATCACCATTGAGTAGAGACTGTTGTACAGGACTTGCTCCTCTATATTGAGGCAATAGAGAAGCATGGAGATTGATACAAGGAGCTATATCCAATATCTCCTTTGGTAGCAACTGACCAAATGCAGCTACTATGATGAAGTCTGGTTCAAGAGACTCTATCTTCTCTATTGTACTATCATCTTTTAATTTTTCTGGCTGTAAAACTTCAATACCATTAGCCTCTGCCAAGATTTTGACTGGTGGAGCAGTCAATATCTTTTTTCTACCTACGGGTCGATCAGGTTGTGTTATGACTAAAGATACTTCAATATCATCAGCATCTATGACTCTCTCTAATATAATTTGGGCATAGTTTGGTGTACCCATGTAGATAACTCTCTTTTTCAATATATCTCTCTTTTGTAAATTTATTTCTCTAGTATAGATCTATATAGATCTTCCAATAAGTTGATCATATTATCTCTAGTAAAGATCGTTTTGAAGCGATTTAATGAGTTTTGAGAAAAGACTCTATATAGCTCTTCATTAAGGGTAATCTTTTTGATAGCCTCTGCTATAGCTTTGGCATTCATTGGCTCTACCTGAAAACCAGTAACTCCATCTTGATTGACCCAATTCATACCAGATCCTTCTATACTGCTCAATACTATAGGTTTGCCATATGCCATAGCCTCTATAAGCACTACCCCAAAAGCCTCTGCCTTGCTTATAGATGGTAGTGAAAATATAGTAGCCATCTCAAAATATGCATACTTCTCCTCTTCGCTTATATATCCCAACATCTCAACTCTATCTTCTAAGCCAAATTTATTGATGAGGCTGATGAGATTATCCTCTTCTGGTCCCTTGCCACCTATAAGTATAATATACTCATCACTTAAATATTTGGCAGACTCTATAAGATAGTCAAAGCCTTTATATGTCACTAATCTACCCAATGCAAATATAATCTTTTTATCTCGATATCTACTTTTGATCTCATCTCTTTTGTCTATATCTATCTGCAAATCTCTATCATCTATACCTATAGGTACTACTGCCATCTTATCAAGATACTTTTGCAAACTTTTGGAGTGTTTGCCATATGCTTCAGATGCTAAGATTATCTTTTCAGATCTCCTAAGTACCCAGTTTTGTAGAGGCGAAAAGAGTTTCGCTGTAACTCTTTGTCTTACGATATCCGATTGCCAATGGATAACTATCTTGGCTTTTGGTCTCACTAAAAATAGTGCCAAAAATGCCATAGGATCAGGGTGGTGTACATCTATGATATCATACTCTTTATGCATCTTCCAAAGTCTATATATCAAACTTGGAGTGATAGAGGTGGAGTTGATGATACCATATGAAGCAGTTCTATATACACTATATTTATCAAATTTAGTCACTTCATTATCTCTACTGGTATTAGAGCACAATACATCACACTTGATACCATGATCATTTAATCCTTCAGTGATCTCAAGCAGGGCTCTCTCCATTCCACCTGAAGTAGGATAATAAAATTTACCAAATTGTAAAATCTTCATGATATACCAATTGTACCTATAGCTTCAATCATATTGCCCAACCTCTCTCCTATTTTACTATATCTATGAGATTCACACCACTTATCTGCCGATATTTTTTGATCTTGTGCCACTTGAGAGCCATTTTTGATACCCTCTGCTATCTCTATGATACTATCTGCCATATCCTTAGGTGTAAATCCTGACAATCTATATGTAGCTTGATAGACATCTTCAAAGATATCAAGTGGTGTCACAGCAACTGCTACCCTAGTAGATAGACCATATCGCACAGATGCACTAGATGACTCTGCTGTCTCTTGATATGGGAAGAGAAGTAGATCACACTCGCTCAATCTACTCAAAGAGTCATCATCTGACAAAAACTCTGTCACCAACTCTATATCACTCTGCAACCCTAACTCCTCTATCTTGCTATAAGCTTCATCTATCAACTCTTGGGAGATAGGTTGTGGATATTTGGCATTTATCATCTTGAGATAGATATCTACCCCTCTATCTTTGATGATCTTCACACTATCTATCAACTCCAATAGACCTTTGTGTGGCAGAAAGAAACCATAACTACCCAATATGAATCTATCGCTACTATTTTTAGATGCTGTAGATCTCCAATCTACTATACCATGTGGAAATAGTGTCACATTATCTACTAACCCATGCTCTTTAAGGTGATTTAGATCAGACAAAGAGTGTACAAGTATACGATCCACATACTCAAAGAGAGGTAGTATAATCTTGAGATCTTTGAACTCTATGTGGGTAGGATCTGTAGTAGAGTGCATCATAATGATAATCTTCCTACCCTTCTCATACTGCTTATACAAAAACTCATATAGATAGTGAAAGCTATAAAAACCATAATTAAACTGCAACACTATAGTATCAAGCTCAAGATCATCTACAACACTCATAAGCTCTGAAAAATCATCTCTCTCTTCTCTCCAGCAACGATATACATTTGAACCATCTATATCTATAAGCTCATCACAATATGGAGCCAAAATAGAGATATCATATGGTATATATCCAATAAGGTGCTTGGAGTATGATGCTATACCACACTTACTATTCCAAGTAGTTATCCACCCTACTTTGGGAGTGCTACTCTCTGATCTCTTGGCAAACTCCCTAGAAGCTTTGACCAATCTATCTGCAACACTACTCCAACGATACTTATCAAGCAGAAGCTCTCTACCTCTAGCTGACCTCTCTGCTCTCTGCTCAGATGGTAGCTCATACACCTCTCGCATCAACTTAGCTAGATGCTCTTGTGATGGCTCTGCCCAGACTGAATCAGACAACTCAAAGTGACTCTGAGCAGGAACAAACTCATAATCTATCAACCATGCACTATCTTTGCTACAGAAGTCAACTTGACCACTCCAGCCTGTAGCTATAACAGATAGACCAGATAGCATACCTTCTGCCAATGGAAGTCCAAACCCCTCTGCCCTACTTGGTGCTACAAGTACATCAGAGTATTGATATAGTGATTTGAGTTGAGATGGTGATAGATCATCCTCTATGACAATGATATCAGGATAATCTCCATAGAGGCTCTTTGCCTCATCTATCCATCTATATATCTCATTGTGTGGATTTGCAAATGTTTTGATGATCAACACTACATCATCTTGCGAAGTAAAGCTCTTACCATAGGATTTGAGTAGTATATCCACCCCTTTTCTAGGGAAACAAGAGGAGACATGCAGAAATCTAAATGAGTGATCATCATCTAGCTCATAATCAACATCTGGTGTGATCCTCTCCCAGTGATCTACTCCATTACCTGATACTTGGATCGGTATCTTGATACCATTGTCTATCATGATCTTTTTTACATAATCTGATGTAACTACCATGCCTTGTAGATGAGTATTGAAGTTGGCTACCCACTCTTGAGGGAATGTTGTCTCTTCCCATGCATAGTTATGGAGTAGATTGATCGGCGATCTCATATCATTGACTCGTGGTGGATAGATATTTCTACTACTTATATCTGCACTCTCTTGCTTGTGGGATATGGATCTTTGGTATAGTCTATCTATCTGAGGGTGTTGTTGCAGAAACTCACTTCGTGGCAGAAAATTTCCATGCCCCTCTGTAGAGTGGAGTATCACATCATGCCCCATATCATCTAGTGCCATAGCTAGTTCGCGGTTGATCATAGCTAAGCTATATGAGCTATCAAATGGACCCTCCACCCTCCATGTGATCTTGTCACCTATATCATACCTCTTGATATACTCAAATAGTATAGAGATAGTCTCCCTAAGAGATATATCTATATCATCTATACCAAATGCTACACTACTATCTAACCTCTCCAACTCTAGAGCCTTTGTCACTCTCAATCTATCGGCTCTATTTAGAGTGAAAATCATATCCATAGATGATATCATCTCTAACTGCTCACTATATCTATCGCTACCATTCAAAAAATCAAGATCATATAGTATAAGAGATATCACCCCACCACTATAGTATATATCTCTAAGAGTCTCTCGACTCTCATCAGATACAAGAGTTGAGATATCACTCCCTACAAATATATCTTCTCTATATATATCTACCGCCTCATCGACTAAGATATCAGCTGATATATCTAGTAGACTCTTGGTGAACTCTCTAGCATAGCAGTAGTATCTACCGCTATCTGCTAAATATATAGGCTCTATACGATACCCTTTTGGAGGATTGTTGATAGATCTTTTCAAAAACTCTATAAATCTTCTCTTGATCATATCTGAACTATTGCTATTTTGCAATATAGAGATATCGACCAATATCTGCTTGAGTCTAGGCTCTGGAGGGAAGTCTCTAGCTATATCCCTAGATAGTTTGACCAATTCACTGTCATCCCAATTGAGTGTATGCACTGCAACTCTCTCCATCAATCCAACAAACTTATCAGAGGTAGTTTTGTAGTAGCTCTCTATATATCTTCTATACTCTTTGGCACAGTAGTCTGGATTGTGATGTTGACGGATGATCTCCATAGCTCTATGACCCAACTCATATCTCCTATCTGTAGAGCTACACAACTCCTCCAGCAATCCACTTAGATCACTATCTAAAAACTCATCATCTAACATCTCTACAGCATCTTTGGGAAGATCTGCCATAGAGCCATTGGCATTGACTATAGTAGCTACACCATAGTTCATACAATCCAACACAGAAGCAGAACTCTCTCCTCTAGAGTCTGTCCTAAGCTGTACTCCAATATCCGCTGCTTGAAGATAGCTTTTAAAGGTATCTAGCTCTGTCCAACCTGTAATGGTGATCCGATCTTTTGCCTCTGAGTCTGCAAAAAGCTCTCTTATCTCCTGCTCATACTCCAGATTACTACTCTCACCTACAAATATAAGATATATATTTTTCTTACTAGATATAGATGAGTCCAAAAATGCTTTGATAAGTCTATGGTTTAGCTTTGTAGGGCTTATGAGTCCAAAACTACAGATAAGTATAGAGTCTTGAGAGAAACCCAATGAACTCTTACTTTTTACCCTATCAAATGTAGGGCTAGGGACTCTTAGTAGTGGTAGTGTAGCCCAAGGCTGAGAGGTTGACCCATACCACTCATCTCTCAACTTGATAGAGTTTTGAGAGTGTACGATCACACCCAAAGCATTTTGCAGTACTGGGAGATTTGCAGGATATTTGAGTATGATATCATTCAACTCATCTGTAGTAAAATGCTCTTTGAGTGCCAAGTAGCCATGACTCCTATAGAGAGTATCCATCCATAGCGGTGGATTCTGCTCATCATATGCCATCTTTGCTGTTACACCCGATAAGAAAAAGTCATGAAGCATCACAACGCCTGGTATCTTATCTAGTAGATCAAACATATGCTGATGAAAACTAGAGTTACCAAAGTGGTAGAGAATACGATCATATATACCATTATGCTTTACAAACCAATCTATAGATCTTATGTGGGTAGACTCTAGTACAAACTCATCTCCTATATCACTCTGATCTGTGATGATATCTATCTCATAGTATCTACCCAATGCAGGTAATAACTCAGCACTATAGTCACTAATCCCACTACGCAGAGGTCTAAGAGGAGATAGATAAGCCAATTTAGGTTTGTGAGATATATCTACATCTTTCTCCTTGCTACTCTCATTAGATGATACCCATCTCTCTATGGCGGATATAGCAGCCTTTGCACTTCTATCCCAAGAGAACTTTTTGGTCTGCTCTTTAGCATGTAGGAGGAACTTCTCTCTAAACTCACTACTTCTCAACGCCTCTAACATTTTGCTAGATATAGATAGATCATCTTTAGGATCAAATAGTGCATCCTCCAACCCTATCACCTCTGGTAGACTAGATAGATTTGATCCTATCACTACTCTCTCGCACAACATAGCCTCAAGAGCTGGCAATCCAAACCCCTCATGCCAAGATGGAAATACAAATAGTTCACATAGATTGTATAGAGTCACAAGATCATCATCTGAGACAAAACCTGTCAAGATAACATCACCACTCTCAAGACCACTACCAAGTGCCAACTCTATCAAGCTATCTCTATTTGATCTTGAGATAGAGCAGACTATAGCCAATTGATAATCTTGTCGTATATCCTGAGGGAGCAGCGCATATGCACGGATCAACCCCTCTATATTTTTGCGATGATCCATACCACCTGTATACATTATAAAAGGCTTATATATATTGTATCGTTTTCTGATCTCTAGCTCTTGAGCATCATCTATACTCTTTGGATAGAAGTGTGCGTCAGCAGCGGTAGATATATTGACTACCCTATCCTCCTCTATATTCAGATAGTCATGTGCCTCTTTTTTGGCAGACTCCGATATAGATAGTAGAAGATCAGCACTCTTGAGAGACTCTATCTTCCCCATATACCATGACTTTAGATTTGGATTTTCCAAATATATATGGCTATGTATAAGAGGGATGAGATCATAGAGTATCACAGCTGTAGGTGTAGAGAAGGATCTAGAGATAGATGTAGCAGAGTCATCTTCAAACCCCTCAAATAGACTCAATACTAACACCATATCAGGATCTAAACTTGCCAAAAGTGACTCTCTTATATCCTCTGCTACTGCTCTTCTGTCTGAGTTGTATGGATCTAAATGTGCTATAGGCTTGGGAGAGTGCCATACCACTATATTTTCTCTAGGCATAAGTTGAGAAAACTCTCTATACAACTCATCTAAAGCCTCTTGAAAATGTGCATTTAATACGACTATTATCTCATGCTCTCCTCTATTGGATACTATAGATCTACTCAATGATAGCGTATATCTACCTATACCACGATGTCTTGAGCTGAGTGATTGAGCTCCCTGAAGATCCAAAACTATACGCATTACTCACCACTCCTTTGCTGGGATGATATATTATCTATAGTGTTACTTATATGTTTACTGTGTGGAGAGTGTTGAGTAGATTGGCTCTGCTGTATAGTCTCTACTTGGTCACTTTGAGGTGACTCTATACTACTCTGATCAGTTGGGCTTTTTACTCTCTTGAGTATTCTGCGTATCAAAAGTATAGGAGAGAGTAGAATTTTGGCTACCTTTATGATCTTGTTCATCCTTATCTCTATGATAAGAGTCCTATGCTCTATAGAGGATAGTCTGACCTCTAGCTCCCCTACTCTCCTATCTGATTCATTGGATTTGAGTAGTGCTTCACCTGCTCTTCTATCACTATCATATGATCTACTCTCTATACTATCTACTCTACTACCCATCTCTACAAACTGTACAAATGATTGATCTGCTCTTATATCTGCGTTACCTGATCTGATATCTGAACGACCTGCTCTTAGCTCAGCTTGTACAACTCTAGGAGAGAGTTCAAAGAGTTTAGACTCCAACTGAGATATACGACTCTCTAACCTTCTTACTAAATCTTTTTGATTATTGCGACCTCTACCTGTTAGAGCTGGTTTTTGTTTGATACCGATAGTTGAACTAGACATTAACTCTCTCTCCTTTCTATAGCAAAATCAAATTTGGGTGGCAACCATGAGACACCTGTAAAGATCTCTTGCGAACTATTGACAACTGTGAAAACCAAAGCATTATCTCTCCACTCATAGTTGGCAGCTACATGGTTGGCTCCTGCATGTGCAGCGACTGCGATAGAGTATGAACCTACCCCTATATTTAGATCGAATGAGAAGCTAAATGATATACTATCGCCCTCTTTTAGATCCTCTATAGCTCTATCCATATGGTGAGTATTTGTTCCATATACTGACTGACCCAAACGATCTTTGATCAGATACCCCAATACCAACTCAGCTATATCACTATTGATCAATACTTTGACTCTCAACTCAACGCTATCATTGACAGATACGAACTCTACCTTATCTCCACTATCACTATATAGCCCCACTTCCACTATAGATGCTTCACCTGTACCAGATATAGTCTCTACTTTTCCATCATCTCTTGCTACTTGACTTACTTTGCTATTCTCTCGCTCTGCGATCAATGCATTGTAGTAGTCCATCACCTCTTGAGGATTTCCATCCTTGGCTACATTTCCCTTCTCTAGCAATATAGCCCTATCACAAATAGCTTGTATAGCACCTTTGTCATGTGAAACCAAAAGTAGTGTAGTTCCTAACTTTTGAAACTCTCTTATACGATCAAAGCTCTTGTGTTGAAAGTAGGCATCACCAACAGATAGTGCTTCATCTACTATCAATATCTCTGGTCTATATGCTGTAGCTACACCAAAAGCTACCCTCATCTGCATTCCACTAGAGTATGTTCTTACAGGCTGATCAAAA
>Ga0256913_10001198_pt1 | contig 13410 bp, 6 predicted proteins | sample Axial_MatmetaG_FD_185970 | JGI IMG/M metagenome (GOLD analysis project Ga0256913, IMG submission 185970) | Deep-sea worm associated microbial mat communities from Axial Seamount, Juan de Fuca Ridge, Pacific Ocean - Axial_Mat | ecosystem: Environmental > Aquatic > Marine > Oceanic > Microbial...
TGGAAACACACATCTGGTTCTGAAAAAACTTGTGCCGGTCCGGTTAGTTGAAAATCCGTTTTACGAAAAAGTAAAAGAGGCGGAAGCTGTCGGAGCTGACAAAACAAAACTTGCCGAACTACTGGGCAAAGGCCGTGCTAAAAAAGGAATGTTTGAAGGAGACACCATTGAGGGAGAACTTGAAATTGGACAGGTGGCAGCCATGATTCACAAAGTTAAACCGGTTTCACAGATTATGGGCGAACTGATAAAAGATTACAACAAGACAGCTGTCCGGATGCAGAATAATGCTAACCTGTAAATAACAAAAGGCTGCACTTAAAGTCTCTAACGATAACCCAGTCAGATTGAACGGAGCCAAAATCGACTTCTTATCAATGTGATACATTCTTCTATTCCGCTCAGAACGACATCGTGCTTTACTTTTGAGACTGCCTCCTTTGTTTTATTTTACAAACACATAATACTGCCGGGGCTTCAATTCAAACTCCATAGCTTTTCCAAGCTTAACCTTTTCATTGGTAAACCAATTTACATACTCTCCTGAAGCATCATTAATATCAACGTTTACCTTAACCGGTTCAGCACTCATATTTCCAATAAAAATTACTTTATTGTTTTCTTTCTGTCTTAAAAAGGTAACTACTTTATCTTCCATGCCATTTTTTAAAGCAAGATAACTTCCTCCGAAATTACCATTCCATAAAGCCTTGTTTTCATTTTTTAAACGAATAAGGTTCTGATAAAAACCTTGTAAAGGGATGAATTCCCAGTTCAGCATATCTTTTTCAAAAAAGGCCAGCCTCTTTTTATTGGCAGCTTCCTGACCACTGTATATTAACGGCATACCCGGGGTTACATAAGTAAATACCGCCATAATTTCAGCACCATCTCCCATCTTTTCATACTCGGTACCATTCCACGAGTTTTCATCATGATTAGTTGTAAACTGCATCAGGTAGGTATCAGAACCAAATCTCTCCAAATCTTTCTTAACCTGCTCATTTAATACCGAAGCAGCCTCTTTCCCTTGTGCAACCTGAGCTATCTTATGATGCATCTCCCAGCCATACGACATATCGAAAGCTTTTTTATTAAGCTCCGGAACCTCAGCTTCGGCAAGCATAAAAACAGGTTTGATTTTATCCAGTTCTGCACGTGCACTATCCCAGAAATCAGTGGGAACCATCATGGCTACATCACACCTGAACCCGTCGATATTTGCATTATTTAACCAGTATTTCATTTCACCAATCATGGCTTTCCTGAGTTGGGGGTTATCATAATTCAGCGCTGCCACATCACTCCAGTCGAAAGGAGAAACAATGTTGCCTGCCGAATCAACCTTGTACCATTCGGGGTGTTCGTTAATCCATGGATGATCCCATGCCGTATGGTTGGCTACCCAATCCAGAATGACATGCATACCCAGCGAATGGGCATGATCAATTAATGCTTTCAGGTCTGACATATTACCAAACTCAGGGTTAACAGCAGAATAATCTTTAATGGAATAATAAGAGCCCAGACCACCTTTACGGTTCTTCTCACCAATGGGATAAACGGGCATCAGCCAAAGGATATCAACACCCATTTTGTTTAGACGATCCAGATGATTATCAAAAGCCTTAAAAGTACCTTCGGGTGTATATTGCCTGATGTTTACTTCGTAAATATTGGCATGCTTTGTCCAGTCAGGGTGTTGCAACTTGGTATTCTTAGCAACAGGTTTCGTATTATTCTCAGCAGGTTTTTGTTCGTTACAGGCTGTAATTAACAAACCCAACATAACTAATATTAATGAAAACTGTTTCATAATTATTTAATGTTTATAATTTCAAATGAATAGGGTAAAAGTTCAACGGAAACCGTATTTCCATTAATATCTATTTTACTATCAAAGTTTGCCACAAGCTTTTTAGATAATAAATCATCATCTAACTTAAAAGTAAACCGTTTACTTTCGGATGAATTATTGAACCCCACCCAGGCAAATTGCCCGAAATAGCGGCGGGAATAGTGCATGGTACCGTCATCCGAACTTAGGTTGTAAACATCGCCATAAAGCAGGGCCATATTTGATTTCCGAAGCAGAGTAAGCTTTTGAGTTACTTTCAGATTATCCTTTTCAAACCGGTTAAGCTGATTATCAAAGCGCATCATTCGTCTGCAATCAGGGTCGTTACCACCAGGCATACCAAACTCATCGCCATAATAAATTACCGGTACTCCGGGAATAGTCATATTAAAAGCCATTAGCATTTGCAGTTTACGGTAAGCAATGGTATCACCAACTTCAATATCTCGTGTCCATCCGGCTTTTTTGGCATCCTCATCAAAATGAAGGTCACCACCGGCATAGGAGATAAACCGTCCCCGATCCTGATTTCCGGTAATGTAAGCCATCAGGTTGTGCGAACCGTAAACTTTCAGGCTTTCCTTTAGTCTGTTTGCCAAACTTGTCATTGAGTTGTTGGCGGCAAAAACACCCAGTGCTGCATCGTACACATTAAAGTCGAACTGGGCATTCAGAAGACCATTGGAGATATAGCTTCCAATCAGCTCACTACTTCCGTAAGTTTCGCCAAGCTGGTAAACAGGTTTTTTCTTTGGAACTACAATGCTGTCTTTTAATTCGCGGGTTAACCTGCGCCAAAAGCTCAGCGGGATATGCTTTGCTGCATCGTATCTGAAACCGTCAACATCATATTCCTGTGTCCACCAGGTAGTAGAATCAGCCAGCATTTGAGCTACCTCCGGACGTTCTAAATCAAGACTGGGTAAAAAAGTATCGAACCAGGTAGTCAGCCGGTATTCATCCCAACGTTCCAGATTTAAACTACCATCGGGCAGGTGAAGTTGTGTTACACAGTCAGGATGCTCTTTATAATAAGGGTGCTCTTCATGTACATGATTGGCAACCATATCAAGTAATATATTTACATCGTTTTGATGTGCGGTTTTTACCAGTTTCTTTAAATCCTTTGAATCTCCAAAATGCGGATTAATTTGTGTAAACGAAACGGGCCAGTAACCATGGTAAGCCGAAAACTTAGTTTCCGGATCAGGCCAGTAACCGTAAGCCCCTTCAGTGTTTTTTACCACCGGTGATAACCAGAGAGAGTTAACACCCAGCTTATCAAAATATCCTGATTGAACTTTATCAACTACCCCCTTTAAATCACCTCCCAAATAATTTGCCTGAGGAAGAACAATATTAAAAGGCAACGGTTTGTTATTAGCAGAATCACCATCATAAAACCGATCCACAAAAACATTATATAGAATATTTGTCTGCCAGGCAGTACGAGGTAACTCTTTAATACTTTGTGCTACTTTTCCATGTACCAGCGGTATTAGAAGATCGTTTGAAAAACCATATTTATTGGATGCAAAAACACGAAGATAGGAGAGCTTGTATTCAGCGGCTTCATCAGGAATTGCAAAAGATAATTGCCCGTTTATAATATCCTTTAAGCCGTAATCGAGGTGTTTGTTATTCCAAAACACCATAACTTGACTTGGCTCATTTACTACCTTTAAGTTAATTTGCTTATTATTATAATTAGCTGTAATAAGCTTTGGCAGCATCGCTGAATTATCATTACCAACTTTTAAAACCGAGTTAAATCCACCCTGACCATTGGGAGCGGTATGTGAATTGTTGGGATCCAACATCCATTTTCCGTCGGCAACTATTTGATATGGATATTGACCGTTTTCGAGAAAGAGAACCTGTTGCCACGCTGTATCGTGCCACTCCAGTTGGGTTCTGGAAGGAGTCCAGCCATTAATCTCGCCCGCAACCTGAACCGATTGATACTTTTCATTACCGGGATTAAAACTGAACATCACTTTATGTTTACCCGACTTACGCAGCAGTACATCAATACTCATTCCCTTTTGCCAAATTTGCATTAACAACAAAGGTTTTGTAAAATCGGTTGCCTGAAAGGCAATTTGTTTTTTGGATTGATAAAACGAAATCGGCCGACCGTCAATTACAACCGAATCTATTTGATTGACATCCTGTACAAAATCTGCCATGAACAACACATTGGATGCGTGGTTCAGGTTCTGGGGAATAATGCATTCTTCAAACCGGTTTATATCCTGCTTTGATCTCACTTCGCAGGAAGTAAAAAACAGACTAAAAACCATTAAACCCATTGCTACAAGATATTTCAACATAATTTACTTTTTATTCAAATTCGAAAATTGTGGTCGATTTTGCAGGAACTTTAATCTTCTCCGGGATTGTTATAAATTCAGTCTGCCCGAAAACTCTATACTTTTTAAATCCCTGAACCATCTCGGCATATTTACTCATTGTTAATGGTAAAGGATGCTCATTGTTGTTCAATACAATCATAAAGCGTTTTCCGTCTTTTGATCTGAAATAGATGTATGCATTGGTTTCAGGAGTAAAATGAGTGAGTCTGCCCGACTGAAGTGCAGGGTTGTTATTTCGTAAAGCCAACAAAGATTTTGTAAGTTCCAGTGCTTTTGTTTGATTGTCGGTTAAATTAGTTCCTGTAAATGCATCAACCGAATCACCTTCCCAGCCTCCCGGAAAATCTCTTCTCAAATCAGCATCACCCTTTGATTTATCTCCTTCCATCATCAGTTCGCCACCATAATAAAGCATGGGAATACCACGGGTAGTAAGCAAAAAGGTCATACCCATTTCCCATTTCTGCCAGTCAGAATTTACATTGGTAGCAAAACGGTTGATATCGTGATTATCAAGAAAAACAAGGTTACTGTCAGCATTTGAATAAACAAAATCCTGGCTCAGCACCATGTATAATTTGGCCATACCATCAGTCCAGCCTCCTTTTTCTACAAGTGCTGCATTGGCAGCATAGCAAACCGGAAAATCGGTTACCGTACCTAAAATGCCATTTTTCTTAACCGATGGAAAGGTGTTGTTTTGGAAATAGGCTGTATGAGCAATGGTTTGCAACCAGGCTTCACCGACAATGTTGAAATTGGGGTATTCATCAAAAACAGCCTTAACCCATTCTCTCATAAAATCCTGATCCGAATAGGGGTAAGTATCCATTCTAATGCCACTGAGCCCGGCATATTCGATCCACCAGATGCTGTTTTGAATAAGGTATTTGGCAAGAAACGGATTCTTTTGGTTAAGGTCTGGCATGCTTCTATCAAACCACCCATCCGACATAATCATTTGGTCGTGTTTGGAGGCATGCGGATCCATCAATGCCTCTGCGCGGTAATTGGAACGTGTAAACTCGTCAAACTGATGAATCCAATCTTCTGAAGGGAGGTCTTTCATCCACCAATGGTTTAACCCACAGTGATTAAAAACCATGTCCATAATAATCTTAATATTTTTTGATTTGGCTTTGGTAACCAAATCAACATAATCCTGATTGCTTCCAAAGCGCGGATCAACCTGATAATAATCGGTTATGGCATAACCATGATAAGAATATGCCGGCATATTATTTTCCAATAAGGGGTTAATCCAAATAGCAGTAACGCCAAGTTCGTTAAAATAATCAAGATGGTTTGCAATACCCTGAATATCCCCGCCATGTCTTCCATCAGGATTGCTTCTATCGGCCTTTTCCAACATTGATTCGATGTTGTCATTTTGAGTATTACCGTTGGCAAACCGGTCGGGCATTAACAAGTAAACCACATCCCTGTTATCAAATCCCTGACGCATGGCAGCTCCCTCTTTACGTTTTTTCAATTCATACTGATAACGCCATTTACGTTTTTTTCCTTTATAGAAATCAATATTGAAGAACCCGGGTTTGGCGTTATCGCTAATTTCAAAATCAATAAACAGATAGTTCGGGTTCGATGTTTTATGAACCTCAATCAGGTCGACACCGGACATCTCAACTTTAGGTGTTAAATCTGCAATACTCTCTTTATGGATTAAAATCTGTAAGTTCTGATTATGCATGCCTGTCCACCAAAACGGAGGTTCAACCTGTTGAGCTTCAACTATTGAAATCAATCCAACTATGGCAATAAAAAGCAAGAAAGCAATCTTTTTCATCATAAATAATTAAAGGTCAAAGATACAGGAAAGAACAGTAGGAAACAGGTTCATATAAAATGATAAGGCATTAAAAAAGCCCCAACTAAAAAGTCAGGGCTATTTTTTCTATTCAAAAATTAATTAGTTAATAGTAATTACTTTAGAATCGCTATCAGCAGCATTAATTTTAAGTACAATAGTGTAGGTACCTTTAGTATCAACTGAAAGGTTTCCTGAAGTTTCAGCACTTACATGCTCTGAGCTGTTAGCGTGGTCAACAGCTTCAAGGCCTGCGTCGAAGTTAGCACCACCTGATGGAGGAGCTTCCCCGTTTTCTGAACGAAGTTTGAATCCTTCGTTAGCTTCAATTACAATGTCAGTCCAAGTCCAGGTATAAACATCACCATCTTTAACAGGAGCACCGTCAGCTAACAGTTTGTTTCCCCAGCCCCAACCTGATGGGTCAGGAATAGCGTTAGCGTTATCAGCACTTACACCTGTTCCAACAGCGTCACAGATAACACCTTCCCAGTTTGTTAAAGGAAGATCACCTGTTTTGGTAGCTGTTAATGTAAAACCTGTACCTAACTCATATTTAAATTCGAAGCTATACATACCAGGAGCATCGTTAACAATATTTGGTCCGCCTGGAACCAATGCATCGATAGTACCACCAAAGTTGGTATTCACCTTTACGCCTTTGTTACCGCCACCAATATCTAAAGTAGTATCCAGTTCAATTTTCCAACCGTTTGAATAACGTAATTTCCAGTCACCACCACGCAATTCCATGTCGCTGATAGTCCATGTGGTTGTATTCAGATCGAAAGCTGATTCGGTCATGTCAGTTGAACCACCCCAGCCATTAGGTGTAGCAGCACCAATTAATCCCCAATGTACACGGGCAACAACAACTTTGTTTAATTCTGTGTCGAAAACAACATGATAGAAACCATCTTCAGGAACAGTAAATTTATCAGCTGATTCTACAATAGAACCGCGATAGAAATCACCACTGTGAGGTTCATCGTTTGTTGGGTTGTCAACTTTAGCAAAGTCAGCACCAGGACCATAAGTTGTACGGGTTGAACCGGCAACTTTTACAATATTGAAACCACCGGCTTTTTTAACAGAAATATAGAGCTCCATTAAAGAAGCGCGATCTTCCTGATTTACCTCGTTACGGGTAGATTTCATCATTGCTTTTTCGTTAAAATCAGCAAAAGCAACGGCATCACCTTTTACATAAATACCATCAAGAACCACTTCTGGTTCCGGATCATCATCATCTTTTTTACATGAAGAAAAAGTTACAATTGTAACAAGCATAACCAAAAGGCTGCTAAATTTCAGCATGTTTTTGAAATTTAAAACTTTCATAGTTTTTTAATAATTGATTAATAAATAATTTGTTTGTTAATATTATATTTAAAATATAATCGGTTTATTGTGGAGGTAACAGCAAATTGCTGTTTACATCCGTCGCCCATTTAGGAATCGGGAATGTTCTTAATTCCGTTCCGTGAGCATCTTTTTCCCACCAGCTTTGCTCCCATTTTCCATAACGGATTAAATCCTGACGGCGGTGTCCTTCAACATAAAGTTCGCGGCCACGTTCGGCCAATAAGTCATCAAGATTCGTGCCAGACCAAGTGCTTACGCCAGCGCGAGTTCTGATAGGGTTAACCCACTGATCACCATTTTTTCCCAAACGAATTTCTGTTTCTGCTTTCATCAAATAGAAATCTGTAAGACGGAATAACGGAAAATCGTTGGATAAATTTTCTTTAGCACCAATTTTTATTTCATATTTACCTACACGAGCACCTGTCATACGGATTTGCTCAGGGGTTTCAACACCTGCCTGCATGTATAATTTTGGTAAATAAGGATCGATAACAAGGTCTTTATGGGTTTCACCATCAATAATCTTGTTTCCTTTTGTATCGTAACGCTGTCCCCATAAGTTGTAGGCAGCTTTACGTAAGTCATTGTCTTCGTAAGTATCGAAGAAAGTAGGAACAACACAGAGTCCGTTCCAGGGGCCAACAGTCATGTCAAACTCCAGATTCTGCTGATAATGCAAAGTACGCATATGAAGTCTGAATCCCTGAAAATTATCTTCATCATAAGGAATGGTCATAATCAACTCCGAATTTTTTTCGTTGTTGGTTTTAAATGGATCTCTTACGTTGGAAGATAAAGAATAGGGGCCGTCAATTACGCTATCACAATACTGACCTGCTTTTTCCCACTGAGGGGTTCCGGTATAAACTTCAGCATTTAAATAAAGCTTTGCCAACAAGGCGTAAGCAGTGTATTTGGTAAACATCAGTTTATTATCATAAGCTTTAAGATAAGGTAATGAAGATTCAAGGGTGTTCACCAATGAATCAAAAACATCAGCCCGCTTAGCTTTAAACGGCATATCCGGAGCATTCTTGGCTGAAGTAAGGTAAGGTACATCACCATAATTATCAATCAGAAAATAATAATATAAAGCCCGTAAGCTTTCAAGCTCTTTACGTTTGGCTATAATAGCAGGACTTTCAGCCATATCGGCCAGCATGTCAAGCACCTGGTTACAAGTGGTAACGCCTGCGTACATACTTCCCCACATACGGTTGACACCTTCTTCATCGTTGCTCCAGGTGTGTTTATGCATGTTGAGCCATTTACCACCATCGTACCAGTCGGCACCACGGGTTGGCCCACAAAACTCATCTGATGAAACTTCCTGAGCTAAGAACCACCAACCATTATCATCGGCAAATGGTTTTAACTTGGTATAGGCATCCACACTCAGGTTGGCTACCTGATTTTCATTCTCAGGGTATTGACTTCCCGGAATGCTATCAAAAACTTCTTCGTCTAATTTTGTACATGAAGTCAACAAAAAGACAAAACCTAAAGTATATAAAATAATCTTTTTCATAATTGTACTAATTAAAAGCTGACTTTAAATCCTGCGGTTATCGAACGGGTTTTAGGATACACATTGTACTGGTCGATACCATATGAAAGACCGTTCATGCTTGTTTCAGGATCAACTCCTGAATATCCAGTAATGGTAAAGATATTATTTGCCGATACAAACAATGAGAAGCGGTTTATCCATGCATATTTTTCTACGTTAAATTTGTAAGACAGAGCTACATAATCAAGCTTAACAAAAGATGCATTTTCAAGATAAATATCGGCAATTTTAGAACCGTCGGTACGACCCTGATCACGCCAGTCCATTGCGTCAGGTAAAGTATTTAATGATAACAGGTTGTTGGGATCATCAAAAAACATGGTGGTTGCATTATAAACATAGTTGCCAACCATCGAACGGAAGGCAAAATCTAAATTCCAGTTTTTATAAAAGGTAAATGAGTTTGACCAGCCTAACTCAAAGTCAGGTGCTGCCGTACCCATAATGGTTCTTTTAGCGTCGGCAAGATCAGTGGTATATCCTCCTGAATTGGATTCAAAAACCATCTGACCATTTTTCAATGATACAAAATGTGGCAGATAAAAAGCAGCAGCTTCTTCACCGGTGATAAGACCTGTAACATAATACTGATCGCCCACCATACCACGACCTGAAATATAACCGGCTTTACGAACGTTGCCATCGATATAAGTACCCAAATCGGTAATCATCGTTTTATTGTGAGCAAAGGTTAAGCTTGTTTTCCAGACAAAATTCTTTTTGTTGATAGCATGATACTGCACATACAGCTCAATACCTTTGTTTTGAATGGCTCCTGAATTAGCCCAGGTAGTAGAAGCCAGATTTGGTGGAACAGGAACTGCATATGAGCCCAAAAGATCTTTGGTGTTTTTATTGTAAACTTCCAATGATCCGCTAAGTTTATCGTTAAAGAAAGCAAAGTCGATACCAATATTGATTTCGCTGGTTTCTTCCCATTTCAGATCGGGGTTGGCATTGTGAGCCGGACTAAAAGTAACTACTTCCTGACCGGTTTCGGGGTTAATGGCTTTACCGCTTGGTACCCAAAGTACCTGACTGTGGTATTCACCAATTTCCTGGTTACCAGAAACACCAAAGCTGGCACGAAGTTTTAACTGGTTCAGCCAGTTAACATCTTTCAGGAAATTCTCTTTCTCCATGTTCCAGCCAATGGCTGCTGTAGGAAACCAACCCCATTTGTTGTTGGCACCAAATTTTGAACTTCCGTCGCGACGTAAAGAAGCTGAGATATAATACTTTTGTTTGTAATTATATTGAGCACGGCCGAAGAAACCAATCAGTTTCCACATACCTTTCCACGAACCGATATCTCCCCATTTAACATCACCTAACACTTTAAGATTGTCAGGACCGGCCCACTCTGATTGTGCATTACCTGCCTGAGCATAAAATCCGGTATAAACATCTTCCTGATAGGAGTAACCGGCCAACAGGGCAACGTTATGATCTTCTTTAAAAGTTTTGTTGTAAGTAGCAGTTAATTCCATTAATTTTTGAATGGAATTCTTATACTGCTTTCTTCCAAAACCATTATCAGCGCTGGCATATAACCCTGAAGGGCGGAAATAATCAGACTTTTCTTCATCGCGGATGTAAGCAAAGTTTGCGTGAGCCACCAGACCTTTAACAATTTCAAAATCTGCTTTAAAATTTCCTAAAAATTTATTGGCACTTCTAAGATTGGTTATTTCGTTAATGATGGCAATGGGATTTTCGTAGTTAAAAACCCTTGAAGATTTGAAATAGGTTCCATCAGGGTTATAAACCGGATCAGTAGGGTTTCGAGACAATGCCTGATAGATAATGTCTTCTTTGCCCCAGCCGCTGTAGCTTTCGTAATCGTTACCTTCAAACGAGGCGATCATTCCCCCTGAAAGAGTAAGTCTGTTGTTAAAGGCTTTATGGGTTACATTCATTCTGGCAGAAGTTCTGTCTTTGGCAGTCCCTCTCATTACTCCATCCCATTGAGCACGGGTAACAGCTGCAACATAATTAGTATTTTCGTTGCCACCATTAAGACTTAAATTAATGGATGAAGAAACACCGGTGCGGTAAATTTCATCCTGCCAGTCGGTATTGGCACCACCATCAATAAAGCTTGAACCGGTTCTGTTGGCATAATCACGCATATCGTCAGCGGTCATCATATTAACACGATTGGCTACTTTATCAAAAGATATCTGAGAATTAAAATCAATGCGGTTAATAAGGGCACTTCCTTTATTCTGACGGCCTTTTTTTGTAGTAATAATAATTACCCCGTTTGAACCTCTGGAGCCATAAATAGCGGTAGAGGCGGCATCTTTTAAAATATTATATGATTCAATATCGTCAGGGGCTAACATGGTAGGATCAGCTCCCGGTACTCCATCGATAACATAAAGAGGTTGGGTGTTCGACTCATAACCTGATGCACCTCTGATACGTACAGAGAACCCTGCATTGGGGTCACCACCTTTTTTGGTAATGGTAACGCCGGCTGCTTTTCCCTGCATTGCCTGAATGGGGTCGGTAATTAAACCACCGTTGAGTTCCTCGGCTTTAACCTGAGCAACAGCTCCGGTTTTATCCGATTTCTTCTGGGTACCATATCCAATAACTATTAATTCATCCAGTTGTGTATCTTCACTCTGAAGTAAAATTTTCTTACTCATTGTTTTATTAACAACAACTTCCTGCTGTTTATATCCAATAAAAGAGAAAGCAACGGTAGCTCCTTGGGGTACTGATAACGAAAAATGGCCATCGATATCGGATATTGTACCATTCTGCGTACCTTTCTGAAAAACGTTCACCCCTACCATGGTTGTTCCGTCCAGGCTATCTAACAAGGTACCACTTAAAGTAACCTCTTGTGCCGATAACCCTAACGAAACAAAAAGAAGGGTTAAAAAAAATAGAATTTTTTTCATGTTACAACTTATTTGTTAATTGTTTATAATTAAAAAATAAAAACTTTTGGTTAAACATAATTTATACTTTTGCCAAGCCCGTTAAAAACGGGGACATCAAAAGTAATATATAAACCGTTTGATAATAACATTGTGATCAATATCTTTAAAATATTTTTTCTTTTATTTCTTTTTTCGTTAAAAAGTTATGGACAACTTATTGACACTGATCCTGCATTTCCACAAGATGATCAATCAGTAATAATTACATTCAATAGTGCATTGGGTTCAGCCGGGTTAAAAGATTATGATGGTGCAGTTTATGCCCATACCGGTGTTATTACTGACCAAAGCAGCTCGCTGGGTGATTGGAAATATGTAAAAACCAATTGGGGAGAAAACACTCCGGAAACCAGACTTACTAAAATTGGCGACAATCTTTATACGCTTAACATCACTCCTGACATCAGAACTTATTATGGTGTACCGGAAGGCGAAAAGATTTTACAAATAGCCTTGGTTTTTAGAAGCGGCATGGAGGTAGATGGTTCGTATCTGGAAGGTAAAACAGCTGAGGGTGGTGATATTTTCGTGAATATATACGAAGGTTCAGGAATAAATGTGAACTTATCCAAACCCGGGAGTGGCTATCTGTTTATGAATATTGGTGACACTTTGCCTCTCCATGCAAACTCTATCAACGCCGACTCGATATTCCTTTTTGAGAACCAACAGTTGTTGGCCTCCGATTCGGGAAATCAAATTTACGATACAATTTATGCCCACGATTATGGTCAATACTGGATTAAAGCCGTTGCTAAAAACAGTGAACAAAGCGTGGCCGATTCCTTCTATTATTATGTGCGCGATGCCGTAACTGTTGAACCATTACCTGAGGGAGTTATTGAAGGAATTAATTATCTTAATCAAAACACGGTAACCCTTTGCTTGTTTGCTCCCGGTAAAGAGTATGCTTTTGTAATTGGTGATTTCAACAACTGGATGATAGATACGGCATATTACATGAAGAAAACTCCCGATGGAAATCACTTTTGGTTGACCGTTAATAATCTGACTCCGGGAAAAGAATACATATTCCAATATTTTGTTGACGGAAAAATAAAAATTGGTGATCCCTATGCTGAAAAGGTCAGCGACCCGTGGAACGATCATTACATTGATGCAGCAACTTATCCAAATATGCTTTCTTATCCTTCAACAAAAACACGGGGAATTGCCACGGTTCTGCAAACCAATCAGGAAAGCTACAACTGGAATCATAATGATTTTACTGCACCTGAATCTGATGAGCTGATAGTATATGAATTACTAGTTCGTGATTATACTTCCAAACATACTTTTCAGGCAGTAATCGATAGTCTGCAATATTTAAAAACACTTGGTATAAATGCCATTGAGTTAATGCCTGTAAATGAGTTTGAAGGTAACAGCAGCTGGGGTTATAATCCAAACTACTATTTTGCAGTCGATAAATATTACGGTCCAAAAGAGAAGCT
>Ga0256913_10001199_pt1 | contig 13399 bp, 14 predicted proteins | sample Axial_MatmetaG_FD_185970 | JGI IMG/M metagenome (GOLD analysis project Ga0256913, IMG submission 185970) | Deep-sea worm associated microbial mat communities from Axial Seamount, Juan de Fuca Ridge, Pacific Ocean - Axial_Mat | ecosystem: Environmental > Aquatic > Marine > Oceanic > Microbial...
CTTCCGGCTTAACCTTTTCAACATGACAATGGATTTTTACACCTGACAACTTATGTTTATTAAAAATATCTTCTGAAATTTCTTTTATATTACTGTCTTCCGGATGTACCGTTCCAAAGGGAACAATATTATTATACTCCTTGGAGATATTTCCTAACCAATTATTAAAATATGCCGAAACGCCTCTTTTATGGGCATAAACTGCAATTACTCTCTTATCTATTCCTCGTATTTTAAGATGTTTTACAGACTCTTCAAAACTATACCGTTTATACATTTTCCAGCCAAAGTTATCAAACCAATCATATATCGCCGTCTGAATTTTATCAGGAAAAAAATGAGCATGAATATCAACAATTTTCATAATTATATTATATTAAAAAATATAAATAGGGGCAATAAAAAACCTCAAATAATCTTTTATTTTACAAAAAAATATTTGACATTTTATCTCATCTAACATAGTATTAATAATAAACTTAGAGGTTTTTATGAAAAAATTACTTATTCTTTTAATTTTACCACTGTTTTTTGCTTGTTCAAGTGAGAACTCAACAACCAACAATGTACCGAACTATATTTTAACTGACAAAGCAAACGGAATTTCACCGTTTCCATGGGATTATTATACGGAAATATCAGAGTCAAAACCAACAGGTATCTCAGTAAAAATTCCTACAGAAAGAGAAAACGATATTATTTTAACACACTTAGGAAATATGTTACCTGCTTTAAACAGTTTAAGCGGATTTGGAATAAATGCACCGATAATAATAAAATTTTCAAAACAGTTAGATCCGAAAACAGTTGCAGATACATACAATAACAGATGCACAGATGAAACATCTCCATATATTTTAATAACAATTTCAGGAGAGAAAAAAGGCGAATTGGTTCCTTTGGATATAAAATCTTATGACAATAATCATCTTATTATATATCCCTTTGTTGCCCTTGATCCCAAAACAACATACTCTTTGATAATAACAGATAAATTAAAATCAATAGACGGTTCTTTAATTAAAGCAGATAGTTTTTATAATACTATTATCAATGATGATTGTAACTCATGTAAAAGAATTAAAAAGGAAAGAGATGACACTATTGAATTATTAAAAAATAAATTTAACGGTAAAATTAATCAAAAATTTATCCTCTCCTTTACAACAATGGATTTAATTGAACCAATTCAAAAAACTAAAGAATTTATTGATAAAATGACGGCTACAGAAAAATATCCGGCTACTTTCACAACAAACATTATCTCATATACCGAAAATTACAGTGAAAATACGGGACTTTTAATTAAAGGCAAAATCAAAATGTACAACTTTATGAAAAATCACAAACTTACTTATGATTATACTACTAAATTACCTCAATTAACAGGATACGAGGAGATACATTTTCTCTACTTTTTACCTAAAAAAAGCGAGGAACCTTTTCCGGTAATGATTTTTCAACACGGTTTACTATCAAGTAAAGAAAAAGCATTTAATATTGCCGATGAATATAATAAAAAAGGTATTGCTGTTTTTGCAATAGATTTTATCTATCATGGAGAAAGAAATCCGAGACCAAAAGATTTCTTAAATATTTTTAAAAATTTTATAGGGATAAATATAAAAGACGGTAAATGGGATATTAATCCAAATTATTTTATGGAAGGAATAAGAGGAATGGCTTTAAACCATTTTCAACTTATTGACTTTATTTCCTCTTTAAAAACTTTGGACATCTACAATCCTGCAACAGGTAAAATGGAAGCAGACGGTAAAACGGATATTAAAACAGAGCATTTAGGGTATGAAGGTGTATCTTTAGGCTCAATGACAGGTACATTAACCTCGATTTTTTCAGATAAAATAGGGGCAACAGTATTAAATGTAAGTGGTGGCGGTATTTCAAAAATAATCTTAAGCCATTTTGCATACAAAATTGCAGGTGAAGAGATTTTCTCATTTAAACTTCCTGATCCCTGGGACGAAAACAGGTTTTATCAGATTCTTCAAACAATTTGGGATCAAGGTGATAACGGTGGTTTCGTAAAGTATCTGTTTAAAGAAGGAAATTTTACCAAAACCCATGTTTTAATGCAAAATGCCTTAAAAGACGAGGTAATGCCTATATCATCAACCAAGTATATTGCCAGAACAATGGGGATTGAGCTTTATCCTCCCCTTTATTACACAATAGACGGAGTTAAAACTCACAATTCTTTTCCTATTGACGGAGTAATTAAGAATATAAACAATAATATCACCGCCGGTATGAGCGAATATTATATAATTAACAATAACTCTGAACCGGCAATAGCACGACACGGCACATTATTTTACAGTACAGAAGCAGCAGAACAATCGACAAGTTTTATTAAAAGCTATTTTGACGGTCTTGACACGGGAAAAGCACCTAAAATAGATAAACCATAAAAAATAGACATAGACAAGGAAAAAAAATGGCAATAAAAATTATTAGAAATGAAAATCCAAAAGTAAAATTAATATATCTGTCAGGTAGTTGGGAAGAGATAGGAGAATCTTACGGAGAATATCTTAAAAAATGGTACAGAAACAGCCCGATGAAAACATTTTCACAACTTATTGATATACTGATAGAACACTCTACAATGGAGAGACCGAAAGCAGTAAAAAAAGCAGTAAGGCAATTTGTATACAGGTATGTTGAAAAAAATGCCATGAAAAATCTTACAGAAGAAGCCAAAACAGTACTAAAATCAATTTCAAAAACTTCAGGAATCAAAGAGAGTGATTTGTTTAAAGCATTTTCCTTTGCAGATGTTTTTCCTACCATGCTTTACATAAGCTCAAAAATAACCGGAATGGTTTATCCTCATGCTCTTGTAGGTTGCTCCTCTTTTGTGGCAGGAAAAGGATTTACCAAAGAAGGTAATCAACTTCACGGCAGAAATTTTGATTTTTTCGGTGGAGACGAATGGGATGAAAATCATGCTATTATCGTTATTAAACCTACCGGAAAATTAGGAACTTTAACAATAGCAGCAGATTCAACACTTATTCCCGGAGTTACAACATTAAATGAAGCCGGCTTAGTTACAGATCTTCATATTAATTATACTAAAGAGTTATCCAGATCAGGATACAATATTCTTGGAATTTTATTTAAGATTGCCTCAGAAGCTAAAAACTTTGACGATATTGAACAAATACTTTTAAAATACAGGAGAATAAGCGGTTGGGGTATAGTTTCCTCTCACCCTAAATTAGGTGCAAGAGTATTTGAGACAACAGCAAAACGGCATACATCTTTCTCTTTGGAAGACGGTGGATACATATTTTACAACAACACATTCCATACGGAAGAGATGAAGAAAACAGAGTTCTCCCCTGCATTTGTATGGGACTTATTTAATATTGGAAGAGACAAAAGAATGAAACAACTTCTACCGCCTCAAAAAGGTAAACTTGATGTTGAAAATGCCGTAAAAATACTTGGCGACCATTACGATCCTTGGTTAGAGAAAGAGAGGGGAACCGGCTCGGTTATATCATGTGTTTACAATACTTCTTCCGTTGTTTTTGACCAAGAAAACGACAGGCTGTTTATGGCATTAGGAGAAAAACCTCTAAATAATAATTCCTATCATGAAATTAAAATATCTGATTTATGGGAAGGAAAACTTACAATAGGAAGAGAAATTGAACCTTACAATTTTCCTGAAAACAAACTAAAAGCATTAAGACACTATATAAAAGGATACAACAACTGGTGGTATAAAACAGATTTGTGTACAGCATTACAAGAACTTAACAAATCAGTTGAACTTGATCCTGATGAATCCCAATATCTGCTGTTACGAAGTTGGGTTAAAATAAAAATTGATGATTATAAAGGAGCAAAAGAGGATATAGAGCAATTTTTAGAGATGAAACTTACAGATTACAGAAGAAAGATAGGGGAACTTTGGTTAGGAAGAATTTTTGATCTACAAGGAGAACGAAAAAAGGCGAAAAAAATATTCAAGGAATTGAAAAAATCAGAATATAAAGATATTTCAAAATGGGCAGCAAAATTTGTAGGCAAAGCATATAATGTAGGATTTGCTCATCGAATGGATATTGATTTTGTACTTGGAGAATTTTTCGACTATTAAAATGAACTTTATATATTATATAGGAATATTAATCTCCGGTTTACTTCTATTTTTTACTGTGGTAATTTTATTTATCAGAAGATATGCAATAAAATTAGAAGAAGAATATAAGAGCAAACAATTTGCAACGGAAGAGATTCTTTTTATAGATAACGGAGCAAACTTATTTGGTATTGATACACTAAATTCCTTGCAGTTAAGAGGTAACGGTCTTTTGATAATAACGGAAGATTCCCTTTTTTTTCGTCTATTTTTCCCTAAAAAAGAGATTAAAATAGAGATGAAAAGGGTGTTTAATATTGAATTTATAAAATCTTTTAAAGGAAAATCAATACTGAGGTTATTAACTAAAATCGATTATAACAATAATGAAGGAAGTATTGATTCTATAGTTTTGTATATAAAAGAAAAGAAAAAATTAAAAGAGACAATAGAAAATATTATTTATAGATAGAAAAAGGGCATAAAGCCCTTTTTCATTACCAAGAAAGATGCCTTTTATTACCAAGTAATGTATCAATATGTTCTTTAACAATCTGTCTTTTTCCTTCTGCTCGTTGTTTTAACTCTTTTTTAACTCTCTTTAAATTCTCTTCGATTCTTTTTATTTTTATCTCTCTGGCTTTTTGTCTAAAATCAAAAAGTTTTGAAACAATCTTATTAAGACTCTTTTTTAATCTCTTTATTTCGGATTTATCTGTAGAGTTTCTAATTTTCAAAGCAATCTCTTTTTCAAGAACCGACAATTTCCAAAACTCATCAGCATATTTACTGCCATTTTTATCATCTTTAAGTTTTTGATACCAAAAATATGCTCTATTTAAAGAGTTTGTTAATACTCTACCGAGTCTTGGATTTCTTTTAGATAAGACTTCTATTTTTTCAGCAGTATAGGGTGAAATTTTCCTAACCTCTTGTAATAAATTCTCAATATCAATTCTTTTTCTTTTGAAAATATTATCACCTGGACCTTTACGGACACCATCTTTACCCATATACGGCGGAGCCGGGCGACCAACCTCATGAGACGGCGGTAAATGGCTATTTTCGTATCCCCACAAGGAAATGGTAAATAAAACAAAGAATACTAAGTACTTTTTCATAATTCTTCCTCCTTTAACAATTTAATATTATTATTTAAATCTTCTAATTCTCTATCAATATCAACATTTAACTCTGCAGAAGATAACAAATTAATAGTATCTTCCATTTGAAAAATTTCATCATCAATTAAAGACAATGATCTGTAATTATTCGGTGCCGGTACAACCATTAATATTATTAATGCTATTGCAACTGTTGATAAAGGTGCAAAAACCCACCAAAACCTGTAATTAGGTTTCCGGTATTTAGGTGCTTCTAATTTTTCCCAAAATTTTCTTTCTCTCTCTCCTTGCAAAGATAATTCATTCTTTATCTGTGTTAATATTTCTTTCTCCTTAATTTTCATTTAAAAACTCCTTTAATTTTTTTATTCCTCTTGCATTTCTTGTTATTGCGGTTTTTTCAGGTATAAATAACATTTTTGCAATCTCTTTAAAGGAAAATCCCTCCACTCTCAAAAGAATTATCTCCCTCTGTTCCAATGACAGTTTATTAAGATAATAGAGGATGCTCTCTTTATCGTCTCTTGAATGATCAACGGAAAATTTTTCATCTACTTTATCAGTATCATAAACGATTTTTCCGTTTTTTCTGTAAATATCATAAACATAATTTCTTGCAATACGATAAATCCAAGTAGAAAAAGCATATTTTTTTTTATATTTATTGGCATTTTTTATTACCTTAATAAAAACATCTTGAAGATAGTCATTTATATCTTCCGGTTCTTTGTAATTTAACATATTCCTTAAAAACAGATATAACTTAGGTTTATATCTCTCATAAAGAATTACAAAAGCCTCTTCGTTGCCACTTCTGTAAATATCAAAAAGTTTTGAATCATCAAGTTCTTTCATATCTATTCCTTCTATTAACAGTATACGAATTTATAAGCTAAAATATTCCGTCTAATAAATTATTTTCTTATTCCTATACCAATAATTGATATATTATCCGTACCACCTTTTCTTAATGCAGATTCAACATATTTTTCAACTAACCTGTCAATTGAAGCTGATGTTAAGGGAGAAGAAAATTTTTTCTGCCATTTCTTATCCGGAATAAGACCATGAAAACCGTCAGAGGAGATAATGAAAAAATCTTTAGGAAAGATTTTTAAATGATAAACTTGTACCGAAATCGGACTTGTGAGACCAAGGGCTTGTGTTATTACATTTTTATAAGGAAATGTCTCTTTTTGCTCTTCTTTTAAAACCCCTTTATCTAAAAGCGATTGCATTAACGAATCATCTTTAGTTATCTGTTGCCATCTGTCTTTATGAGAGTAATAACACCTTGAATCTCCCACATTAAATACCCACGCATTATTATTAAAAAACAACACTCCACTTAAAGTTGTTCCCATTCCCTCCGGAGATTCGGTTAATGCCATTTTTTTTACATATTTAGAAGAATCTTTAACAATTTTTACAATTTTTTTATTCACTGTTTCCGATGGGGTATTTTTATCTAAAATTTTTAATAGATTTTCAAACTGAACATAGAGATAATTACATGCCGATAGACTTGCCAACTCTCCTTTATCTTTCCCGCCTACACCGTCTGCAACAAGAAAGAAACGATTCTTTTTATCTAAATAGATACAATCTTCGTTATGTTTTCTTACTTTTCCGGTATGTGTTCTTCCGGCACTTCTAATTATTAATCTATTTTCCTGCAATATTAATTTCCTTTATAAACAGTGACGGTGAACCGGTTGAACCTGTAAAAACAAGGTCATTTAACGGTTTAGAATCCTCTAAAAGCGTAAAAATATCTCCTGCTATCGTAAATTGCTGTAAAGGAGAATCAATTTTTCCATTTTTATACAAAAAACCCTTTGCTCCAAGTGAAAACTGCCATGTTACAGGATCCAGTGTATGTAAACCCATTAATTCGGTAACAACAATTATCTCGTTAAAAGTATTAACAAAATCTTTAACATCGTTTTTGCCCTCTTTGATGTAAAAATTTCTCGGTTTAATTACCGGCGGAGCCTTTACCTCCTCTCTTACAGAGGAGCCTGAAGGTTCTTTACCGGCAATAACAGCATATTCTAAATCATATATATAATTTGATAATACTCCTTCTTGTATAATATTTATTTCTCCTGAACATACTCCTTCATCATCAAAGGGAAATGCTGATGAACCTATTGTATTAAGTCCGTTTAATACAACATTTACCTCTTTTGAGGCAATTTTTTTATTTAATTTATCAATTAAAGGAGATTTTTTCTTGTATATATTTTCATAATTAAAGGAAGAAAACAGAGTAGATAACAATAGAGATGCCGCTTTATTTTCAATAATTACAGGATATTTACCGGTTGAAGGTTGATTACCGCCAATAGATAATAAAGCACTTTCAGCTGTATTAACTGCTATCTCCAAGGAAAGTTCATCAAAAAAATGAGAGTGGGTAACCTTCCATGAATCTCCTGTTTCTCCATTCTCCTCGGCAACTACAACCATCTCAACAAAATAGCCTGTTTTTTCAAAAAAATAATCTACTCCTTTGTTGTTTACAATTTGAACACTCTCTTTATAAACACTAAGTTGAGTTCCCCGGGTTGTTTTAATTCTGTTATCAAAATCTGTTGCTTTCTTTTCAAGAGCAACAGTAAAAGAACCAAGTTCTTCATTTAATAGAGAATCATAATTTTTATCATAAATTTTCGGTATTTTCGGTAACGGTTTTTTTTCTGAAAACGAAAATTGTTCTCTGTTTTTTTGATAGGGTAATATCTCTCTTATTTTATCCATAAGAGCAAGCACCTTCTCTTCGTCAGGAGAAGAAACATAACCAAATGCAAGTTTATTATCCGAATAAATTCTAACAGCACACTCTATTTTTTCACTAATATTAATTTTTTCTAATTTTCCGTTATCCGGTTCAAAAAATTTTTCTTCTGTTTTTTTTATGTAAAGTTCACCATCTTCATCATCTTTAAGATTTTTAAGAAATAATACACCAAGGTTTTCAACCATTATTCACAATCCTTCGCCATTGCTATTTCATTACAATCGGGAAAAAGGGGACATTTAAGACAATCTGCCCAAATTTTATGAGGAAGAATATTTTTATCAATCTCGTTAAAACCAAATTTTTGGAAATATTTTGGTTTATATGTTAATACAAACACCCTTTTTATACCGTAATTATTTGCATCTTCAAGAGCTGTTTCAATAAGTTTTTTTCCTATATTTTTTTTAACAAACTCTTTACCGACCGCAAGAGATCTAATCTCCGCAAGATTCTCCCAACTAAAATGTAAAGCAACAGTACCTTTAATTATCCCGTTTTCTTCATAAACCCAGAAATCTCTTAAAAATTCATAAATTTCGTACAAGGAACGAGGTAACATTTCTCCTATTTGAGAATAATGTTCAATTAATCCTTGAATTTTAACTACCTCTGACATTTTTGCTTTTCTAATATTATTCATTTTACCCTCATTACTTTTTTAACATATTCAACAGTCTCTTTATCGGTTTTTCCATACATTCTCGCAAGATCATTAATCTTATCTTCATCTTCAAGTTTTTTCAATTTTGAAAATGTCCTCTCCTCTGTCTCTTCTTTATATACAGTATAATAATCATTGGATAAAATTGCAATCTGCGGTAGATGGGTAATAACAATAATTTGAGTCTTTTTAGAAAGCTCTTTTAATTTATTACCAACCTTTTCAGCTGTAATACCTCCTATTCCCGCATCTATTTCATCAAAAATCAATGTTGACGGGGGATTCTTCTCTCCTAAAGCAACTCTTAAAGCCAACATAATTCTTGATAACTCTCCACCTGATGCAGTTTGATTAAGTTGCCTTAACTCTTCTCCTTTATTTAATGAAACTAAAATTTCTATTTTATCTTTACCGGTTTTATTTATATTTTCACTCTCTGTAACTTTAATTACAAATACAACACTATCCATACCAAGCTGTTCCAACTCTCTTTCAACTGACTTTTCCAGTATTTTTGCTTCAGCCCTTCTTTTAACTGACAGTTTATCGGCAAAATTCATAATATTACCAGTTAATTTTTTATATAGACTCTCCTTTTCCTCTATTATTACTTGGGAATTTTCCAACTCTTTAAGTTCTTTTTTTAATTTTTCCAAAGTAATAAATACATCTTGTAAAGTGGGCCCATATTTTCTTTTTAAATCCGACAGTTGAAAAATTCTCTCTGTTATATTCTCTAATTTAGTCGGATTTACCTCAATCTTATCTTCGATTTTATCACTTAAAAAGACTGAATCTTCAAGAAGAAAACCAACCTCTTCCAGTTTTGTTATTATACTATCCCACTCCTCCCCGACATCCTTGTTTCCCATTCTGATAATAATCTCTTTTAACCTTGATATTACTGCATTATCTGATGAATAAATCTCTTCCTTCAGAAATGATAAAATAGAAATTAACTCTTCTGCCTGTGAGAGAAGTTTCTTCTCTTTTTGCAGTTCATCATCCTCACCTTCTTTTGGAGAGAGCTTTTCTATTTCGTCTATTTGGTATTTTATAAAATCTATATTTTTAGTACGATCCTTCTCTTTCTGTTTAAGGGCAGTAATCTCATTCCCAACGGTTGTCCATTGATTATAAAGCTCTTCAAAATCCCTTACTTCATGCTCAATTCCAGCAAATTTATCTAAAATAACACCATAATATTTTGGCTGTAAAAGTAATTGTTGGGAGTGTTGCCCCTCTATACCTATAAGATACTGTGATATTTTCTGAAGAGTCTGTAAAGTTACAGTTGTATCATTTATTAACACCTTGCTTTTAGAGGTTCCGATAATTCTTCTGATAATTATCTCATCTTCAAATTCAATTTCAAGTTCATTAAGAATATCTTTTACCTCTTCTCTGTCAATTGAAAATACAGCCTCTATTAGTGATTGGTCTGCTCCGGTTCTAATGTATGCAGTTAACCCTTTCTCACCCCTTAACAATGATACTGCATTAACAATAATTGATTTTCCTGCACCGGTCTCTCCTGTAAGAACATTAAAACTCTCTCCAAATTCTACAAAACTCTTTTGGATAATAGCAAGATTTTTTATCAAAAGAGAATTTAGCATTTTAACCCCATTTAAGTTTTGTTCTTAATATATGGAAAAAGGATTTATTTTTTGGTTTAATAAATTTTAGAGAATGATCTGCTTTTTTTACTTCAACACGATCCCCTTCCATCAAAGAAATACCTACCTGACCGTCAAGAGTAAGAAATACATCTCCCTTTTGAGAGTGTAAAAAAGTTTTTATTTTATAAGAATCCGGTATAACAATAGGACGATTTGACAGTTTAAAGGGACAAATAGGAGTTATTATCATACAATTTAATTTAGGGCTTACAATAGGTCCACCTGCTGCTAAATTATATGCCGTTGATCCAGTAGGAGTAGAAATTATTAAACCGTCCGCCCTAAATGTAGAGAGTTTTTCATCATTTAGAAATGTTTCTAACTCAATAATTCTTGCAAGAGCTCCTTTATTTATAACAACATCGTTTAACACATTATATTGAGCAATTCTCTCCTCTTTTCTATGAAGATGAACAGTAAGTCTTATTCTGTCTTCGACTGTATAATTACCTTTAATTATATCTTCAAGGAGAGAATCAATCTCCTCAATTTGAATTTCAGTTAAAAAACCGAGACTTCCGAGATTTATCCCTACAATAGGAGTCTCAAGATCTCCAACCAGTCTGGCAACTCCCAGAAAAGTACCGTCTCCGCCTAAAACTATAATTATATCCGATAATTTAGGGATTTCTACTTTATTATAGCCATTTACCCCAACAAGACCGGCAAGTTGATTTTCAATCAGCCATTCTGTTTTATCTGAAGAAAATTTTTCTATTATTCTCTTTGTAACAGTTACGGTATTAGGATTTTCTTCCTTGCCGATGAGACCTATTTTCATACAAATTCCCTTTGTTTATTAATTAGATTAACACAATATCTGTTTTTTTTCCAGAAACAACAAATAATTTAATGATAAATATGTCAAAATTTAATTAATTTGCCGATAAAATACCTGTTATCTAAATTAATTAAAAACTAATCTTAACAATAGATAAATTCCGTTTTTCTTCTTTCTTGAAAAAATATCCGTTATCTGTTAAAATCATTAAAAAATCAGGAGTATCAAAATGACATATTATGAATTAGTTGTTGAAGGTCCTTATCTGCTTGTTAAAGGATTATTTGACGGAGCAGCACTTTGTAACAAAAAAAACAATAGTGAAATTTATTTTAGTAGAGATGAAAACATCACACGGGAAACATTAAAAGAAAAACTTAAAGAGTGGCTTGGTGTTGCAGAAAATCTTGTTCATGTCATAATAGATGAGTCATCAGTTAAGTATTGGGAAGATGTTATTTTACAGGTAAAAGACAATTTAAATCTTTCAATTATATCCAATAAAAAAATTGAAGATGCTCATTTTAATTTTCAAATGGAAGCATATACTGAAAAACATGGTAAACAGATGAAAAAATTAATTGATAATCTTCCTAAAACCGTTAAATATATTGATAAAAAAGTTAAAGAAGAAAAACATGATGTAAAAGACAGTGGAATTTATACTCCGGAACACCCTTATGAACTACTTATTGCCGGAGAAATAATCGGAGATCCTTCGGAAATAATTAAAACATACAGAGAATGGGCAACAAACTCTCTTATTACATTAGAAAACATAGAATTGGATTTTGCAGAATAATAATTACGGAATGATTCTTGCTGCCGGTCTCGGTACAAGAATGAAAGAGTTAACCGAATCGGTTCCTAAACCTCTTTTAGAGATAAACAATATTCCTTTGATACAATATAATGTTAATCTTTTCTCTTATTACGGAATTAAGAACATTACAATAAACTCTCACTACAAAAGTTTACTTTTGGAAAATTACATTAACAGTTTAAAAAACAATATTAATTTCTGTCTTAAACACGAAGAAACTCTCCTTGATACCGGTGGCGGAGTTAAAAATGCAAGAGAGTGTTTGAATTCAGAATACTTTTTTTTAATTAACAGTGATATTATTACCGATTATCCTTTATCGGATCTGTTTAAAATTTATATTAAAGAACAACCAATTGCCATTATGGTTGTAAAAGACCCACAACCGGATTATTCAAGTTTACAGATTAAAAACGGTAAATTAATAGGATTTGGTAACAAAATCGATAATACCCAAACAGAACCGGCAATGTTTACCGGAATTCACCTTCTTTCAAAAAGGGTTTTTGATTATCTGCCTAAAGGAAAAAGTTCAATTATAAGTGACTTCTATATTAAGGCTCTTGAAAAAGGAGAAAAGATTTTAACTATTAAATACGACGGTTTATGGCTTGATCTCGGAACAAGAGAGAAGTATTTAAAAATTAAAGATGAAATTGAAAACAGACAGATACTTCTACCGGATTATTTATCAGAGGGAAGAATCTCGTAATCAATATTTACTTCTGCAGTTTTTCTTAACATTGCAGTTACCGAACAGTATTTATCAGCAGATAGATTAATAGCCTTCTTAACCTTATTTGGATCTAAATTCCCCTTAAAAACAAATTTAATATTTACTTTCTTATAAACCTTAGGGTGTTCCGGGGCTCTTTCAGAATCAATTTCAAGATAGAATTCCTCAATAGGCTCTCTCATCTTATTTAAAATAGAAACAACATCCATTCCGGTACAACCACCAAGACTGTGTAAAAAAACTTCCATTGGTGCTGGACCTTTACCTTCACCGCCATGTTGAGAATAGGCATCCATAATTATAGATGCACCGTTTTCATTTTCCGCCTTAAATGACATTCCACCTTTCCATGTAATCTTGTGCATACAAATTCCTCTCAATGTAACTTATTTTTAATTAGGTTTTCTTTTTCAGATCCATTAACACTTCTTTTGTAACAGCTTTCAATGTTTCGAAAACACCTTTACCTTTTATTGCTACCGCTTCAAAATCAGGGGCACCGTCAGGATTAAGCTCTTCTCTCATCTCTGCAAGATCTGCTGCATTAGGAAGGTCTCTTTTATTATATTGAATAATATGAGGTACATTTTTTAAATCATAACCATTATCTTCAAGATTAATAATCATATTTTCATAACTTTCTATATTTGCATCCATTCTCTCAACTTG